>Ga0193718_1000206_pt1 | contig 14262 bp, 9 predicted proteins | sample U2a1metaG_FD_144918 | JGI IMG/M metagenome (GOLD analysis project Ga0193718, IMG submission 144918) | Soil microbial communities from a riparian zone of the East river system, Colorado, United States - U2a1 | ecosystem: Environmental > Terrestrial > Soil > Riparian zone | place: USA: East River... | reverse complement strand
CTGGATTCAACAAACAAGATGTCACCTCCCACTTGCGTCCAGGCCAGGCCTGTAACTACCCCGGCGATGTCATTGCCCTGGTACAATTCTTCATCAAATATTTCCGCACCCAACACCGTGATGACGCGCTCAGGGGTGATATTTTTTTCCGTCTTTTCCTCCATCGCCACCGACTTGGCAACACTGCGAACCATGGAACCGATTCTCCGTTCCAGGTTGCGTACGCCGGACTCGCGGGTATACGATTCAATTATTTTAAGAATGGAGTCCTTTGAGAACTTGACATGGGAGGGAGTGAGCCCATGTTCCTTTAATTGTTTTGGGATCAGGTGTTTGATGGCAATTTGAAGTTTCTCTTCGACGGTGTACCCGGTCAACTCGATGATCTCCATGCGATCGCGCAAGGCGGGATGGATCGAATCCAATGAATTGGCCGTTGCAATAAAGAGCACCTTGGAAAGATCGTACTCTACTTCCAGGTAGTTGTCGCCAAACGTATTGTTTTGTTCGGGGTCGAGCACTTCCAATAACGCCGAGGAAGGGTCGCCGCGGAAATCCGTACGGACTTTGTCTATTTCGTCAAGTATGAAAACCGGATTGGATGACTTTGCCTTCCTGATGTTTTGCAAGATCTTCCCCGGCATCGCCCCCACGTACGTCTTGCGGTGTCCGCGAATCTCCGCTTCATCATGAATTCCCCCCAGGGACATGCGGATATAATTTCGCTGCAGTGATTTGGCAATGGACCGGCCCAGGGAAGTCTTGCCCACTCCGGGAGGACCATACAAACAAAGGATGGGGCCTTTCATGTCCTGTTTTAATTTCAACACCGCCAGGTATTCCAGGATCCTGTTCTTTACCTTCTCGAGACCAAAGTGATCCTTGTCCAGAATTTTCTGGGCACGCTTCAGATCAAAGTCGTCCTTGGTGTATTCACCCCACGGCAAGTCGAGCATGAACTCCACAAAATTCATCGCCACAGGGAATTCGGCAGCCTGTGGATTAATGCGAAGCACTTTTTCCAATTCTTTATTGAAGTACGCAGCAATTTCTTTCGGCCATTTTTTTGCTTCTCCGCGTTTGCGCAGCTTTTCGACTTCTTTGTCGGGTCCATCATAGCCCAATTCATCTTGCAGCACTTTGATTTGCTGCCGCAGGTAGTAGTCGCGCTGCTGTTGATCAATGTCGGTATGGACCTTCTTGTGAATCTCGCTCTTGATCTCCAGCATCTGAATTTCCTTGAGCATGTATTGCAGCAACAAGGTCCCCCGGTCAACGATATTGTTTGTTTCAAGGATCTTCTGCTTCTCCGGAACTTCCACATTAAGATTGGAAGAAAGGAAATGGATCAGGAAAGCGGTGCTTTGGATGTTGTCCAACGCCATTTGGGCTTCCTGCGGAATTTCGGGATTGAGCTTCAGTATCTTGAATGCAGCCTCCTTTAACGATTGGATCAAGGCATTGACTTCACGACTTTCCAAATTGATCTGCGGCTCCACCGGCAAATCAAACCGGGCGGTGAGAAAAGGCTCTTCCTGAACATACTCTTTGATGGCAAAGCGGTTTTTGCCCTGGATGATGATGGTCGTGTTTCCATCCGGGAGGACTAACATCTTTATGATCCGGGCAACCGTACCAAACTTGTATAGATCTTCGATGAGCGGTTCTTCCGCCTGCTTATTCTTCTGCGCTACCACACCCACAATCCGGTTTCCCTGATAGGCCTTTTTGATCAACCGGATGGATTTCTGCCGTGTGACCGTAATGGGGATAACCACACCGGGAAACAAGACCGTGTTTTTGATCGGTAGAATGGATAACTCTTCCGGAAGGTCATCCGGTTTGATGTCGGACTCCTGTTCGGGGTTAATCAGTTGGATTAACTCTTCGGATTCCTCCTGAACCAACGGCGCTATAGCTAATGACTTAAACATGATTTGAATGCCAATTTGACACAATTAATCGACGCCTCCAACAATATCGGGAGGGCATGGTTTACGGTCAATCCGGATGCCAGACGTTGTAAATACAGTTAAATTGTATCAACTTTAGTTAAATCCGTGTGATTTCGTAACGCTTAAGCACAGAGTGAAAACCTTCCTTTTGTTCATTTTGACGCTGCTTTCGACAGTTAGTTTAACGAATTCCTTTGCTCAAAAGGAAAATAAAAAGCCAAAAAAAAATAGTTTAATTCACTTAAACGATTCCTTACAGGCATACAGCCAGTCTGACATATTCAACTTTCCCAACGTCAACGTCGTCCCGGATTATTACGATGCCTCCCGGTTCAGGAAAATCCGCCAGCTCGACGACGCCCACCGGGAAGAGGAGCTCTATGCTGCCATGAAGGAATATGTCTCTCATTTCGGCATTGACAATTTTAATAAGAATGCGCCGATGGTCTGGCGGCTGGCGCAACTCTCAAAAAAATTCGGTCCACCGGGCGAAGCTGTCTTGCTTTATAAACTTGCGATCAAGCATTTTCAGCAGGGAATCAATATGGACGACATCTATGCCCAGTACGATTCAATCGAACCCGATAAGAAAAGGTACTATGTACCCCTGGAATACTACTATGAACTGGTCAACTACCGCAAAGAAATCGACACGCTTATCCCTCCCCACGCCATCCTTGAAAATATGGGTGATCCGATCAATTCCCCAAAAGGGGACTATGGCCCTGCTATCGGCAACGTAGACTTTGTTCTTCTGTTCACGTCTAAACGCAACACGCATCAGGATCGCACGTACAACGAAGATCTTTTTTTCAGCATCAAGGTGGATGGTGTCTGGACGATGGCGGAGGAATTTACAACCATCAACACCCTGTACAACGAAGGTTCTGCCTGCTTAAGTCAGGATGGAAAATATTTATACTTTTCGCGGTGCAATGCGCCAGGCACCATGGGCAATTGTGATTTATATTATGCGACGCTCCAACAAGACAGTACGTGGGGTGATATCAGGAATGTGGGCCCGGCGATCAACAGCACCAGTTGGGAGTCTCAACCTTCTCTCACGCACAGCGGGGATACCCTATTTTTTTCGTCTAATCGCGTGGGTGGATTCGGTTTGGCGGATATTTATTTTTCTACAAAAGACAAACGGGGACATTGGCAAAACGCGCAGAATGCAGGACCGATCATTAATACCCGGGGAAATGACGTGAGCCCATTTTTTCACCATCGTTTTAATGTCCTTTATTTTAGTTCCGACGGACATCCCCTTAACTTCGGTCAGTTTGATATTTATAAATCGTACCGCTCCGGAAAGACCTGGGGCGAACCAAAGAACATCGGACCGTTGGTGAATGGAACAGGAAGCGAATACTATTTCACGATCGATTCCAGGTCCCACGATCTTTATTATGCGCGATCTGCGGAAGAAGATCCCAAGAACCTGGACCTGTTTTCCTTTCCCGTTCCTATGGAAGCCCAGCCCGAAGCCGTGGCCAGACTAAAAGGAACATTGAAAAGTCAGACAGGAAAACCGTTGGCGGGCATCGTTTCGATCATCGACCTCGATCAGGGAGTAGAGGTATCACCTAAATTTCTGCGGGAAGATGGGACGTTTGATTTTGGCCTCATCAACAAACGCAACTATTTACTGATCATCCAGGGAGACGACTTTTTCAGAATTGAGGAAGGTTTCTTCATGGATGGCGACAAGGAGATCAATAAAGTCGCCGAGCCCATTGAGAGCAAGATCGCCTTTCAATCGCTGGAGTTCGAAAACGGGAAGGCCGATATTCTGCCCAACATGCATGCCGATTTGAATAAGCTGGCCAATTTTCTGGTCGACCATCCGAAATTGAAGCTCAGGATATCCGGGCATACGGATTCTTCCGGCAACGAAGCGAGTAATCTAAAATTATCCCAGGCCCGGGCCGATGCGATCAAGGCTTACCTGATGGAAGGATTCAATCTCGATGATTCACGCATTACCGCCACAGGCTATGGCAGTTCAAAACCGGTTGTGGTCGAGCGTACCGATGAACACAAACAACTTAATCGACGGGTGGAGTTCGATATTTATAGAGACTAAACACATAGGCACATAGACACATAGGCACATAGATGATTTTGGACTCAAGTTCCTATTTGCTCATGTACCACCTATGTATCTATTTGTTTATAGCCCTGGCTCGGGCTACCCAACTGGGAACAAACGAACCTTGCAATTTCTAGTGAGACTGAAATCGTAAAGATATAATTAGGCACATGGAAGACCTAATGAACGCTATGTGCCTATGTATCTTTGTTTCTATGTGTTTAAACCCGTATCGCCTGGTTACCCGCCGGTAAACAACTTTGCAATATCATTATAGAAAACGAACACCATCAACACCAGGAGCAACGCCATTCCAACTTTGAGGGCGTTTTCAAAGAATTTCTCAGAGGGTTCGCGGCCGCTGACCATTTCATAAAGAAGGAACATGACATATCCCCCGTCCAGGGCGGGAATAGGCAATAAGTTCATAAAGGCCAGCACCATGGAGAGCAGTCCGGTCATCCTCCAGAACCGTTCCCAATCCCATTCCCCGCCGTAGGCCTGGGCCATCCCGATGGGGCCAGAGAGCGATTTACGGAACGAAATTTCGCCGCTGAATATTTTCTTAAATGCTTTTAGTTGAATAAAAATGACATCAAAAGCACGTTTGGAACCCAGTCCAATCGACTGGCCAATACCATACGTCATATAGGACAGCTCTTTTTTATCAATTCCCCTGGGGGCAAACCCAATCAGCTCCTGCCCTTTGAAATTCTCTTTAAAGGCCAGAACTTCTTCGCCGCGTTTTATCTTGAAGGAGATGGAATCACGCGGGCCGCTCTTTACCAGTTTAATAAGTTCATCCTGATATATCACAGGCTGGCCATCGACTTCTAAAAACCGGTCTCCTGCGCGCAGCCCTATTTTCCTTGCAATACTGGGGCCTTCTACTGATTTTGTACCGTCGATCTTTATCTCTACTTCATCGGCGATGTGCCCTACGATGGCCGGTATCCGTGGCGAAACAAAATTCGCCATAGCTTCTTTCCTGCTGAAGTTCTCGATGAAGTTTTCGGGAATGGAAATGGTCACTTCCTTTCCATCGCGCAACACAGTGTAATACGATCCTTGAGACAACAGGACATCCGGTTTGACGACATCCTGAAAATCATCGAAATCTTTGCCGTTTACCTTAATGATCCGGTCACCGGTTTTGAGGCCGATTTGTTCACCAAGTTCCTGCACATAAATCCCACCGTTGGCATTGACAAATTTGTTCGGGATGTAGGTATCCCCCAGAATATACGTGATGCCTATAAAAATCAATATTCCCACCACCACATTCACAATAATCCCCCCGAGCATGACAATCAAACGCTGCCAGGCAGGTTTGGACCGGAACTCCCATGGCTCGGCGGGAGCCTTCATCTGCTCCTTGTCCATACTCTCATCCACCATGCCGGCAATTTTCACATAGCCGCCCAGCGGGAACCATCCGATCCCGTATTCGGTATCACCTTTTTTGAATTTCAGGAGAGAGAAATTCAGCACATTGGCCATCGGAAACAGGAAATCAAAAAAGAGATAAAATTTCTCCACCTTGATTTTAAACATCCTGGCGGCAACGAAATGCCCTCCTTCGTGTACAACAATTAAAATTGAAAGGCTCAGCAGAAGCTGGGCCGTCATAATCATTCCTTCCATCACTTCATTAATTCAAGAGCCCTAATTCGCGTTTCCTTGTCCGTATTCACATAGTCCTCGTAGACAGGACTACGTACATAATCCATTTTATTCAAACATCGTTCCACCACCTCCGACATATCCAGGAAACTGATCTTTTCCTTCAGAAATTCGTCTACGGCCACTTCATTGGCCGCATTCAGCACGCACGGCATGTTTCCGCCCCGGTGCAGCGCTTCAAATGCGAGCGCAAGATTACGAAAAGTTTCCGTATCGGGCTTCTCAAAGGTGAGAGCCGGATAGTTGGCAAAATCAAACCTTGGAAAATCGCTTTTTAGCCTATCGGGGTAGGCCATGGCAAACTGGATGGGTAAACGCATATCGGGTACGCCGAGTTGCGCTTTCATCGAACCGTCCTCAAATTGAACAAAAGAATGAATGATGGATTGCGGGTGAACGACTACCTCCACTTGTTCCGGTTTCAACCCAAAAAGCCACTTGGCTTCAATTACCTCCATTCCTTTGTTCATGAGCGAAGCCGAATCGATCGTTACTTTGTGCCCCATGCTCCAATTAGGATGCTTCAGCGCTTGTGCCCGCGTCACCGATTTAAGTTCCGCCCGTTTCTTTCCCCGAAAGGGGCCTCCCGATGCAGTCAAAATAATTTTTTCCACGCGGTTGTGAAATTCCCCCACCAGGCATTGGAAGATCGCTGAGTGTTCTGAGTCAATGGGATAAATATTAACTCCTTTTTCTCTCGCCAGCCGGGTAACAAGTTCTCCCGCCACAACGAGCGTTTCCTTGTTGGCCAGTGCAATGGTTTTTCCAGACTCAATGGCTTTCAGGGTGGGCTTGAGACCCGCATACCCGACCATCGCGGTCACCACCAGATCGATGGTGTCCATTTGTACGACCGAAGATAGTGCGTTATCTCCGGCAAATACTTTTATACCACGGGGAACCAGGGCCGCTTTCACTTTTGGATAATGATCTTCATTGATAATCACCACTGCATTGGGTGTGAATGCCAGGGCCTGCTCAATCAACAAGTCTGCATTGTTCTGCGCAGAAAGCACCTCCACTTGAAAGCGGTCGGGATGAGCACGAATGACCTCCAGCGCCTGCCGGCCGATGCTGCCGGTGGAACCGAGGAGAGCGATGTGCTTTTGGGGGGTCAAATTGAGGATGAAATTGTATAGAGATCAGCGAAAGTTAAGGTTTTTCGGCCTTTAATGTAAATTGTCAGGAAAACCAGTGACTCCCTTGTTGGAGCCATTTGAAATAAATACGAATCTTACCTCAGAATTTAAAATTAGTTGACCATCACGACTTGGGACTGGGTGTCACAGTTGGCTAACCTATTTCTGAAGAAATTTTAGTTTATGTTGGATCCTTTTTGTTTGAAATTTGTCCAAACAATAGAAATTGCATCGCATCTGTAACCATTGCCATAAATGACCGTTCTACTTAATTTGGCCGTTTTCCTAAATCTTGAGGATGGATTTTTTGATTGGATGTGGACGCACGCTCCGCATATTCTAATTTTTTTATTATTAGTAGTGGCAGCAATATGGGTGACATCGAGGGTAAAAGATTATCATTTCCGATTTAAACTGACGGAAGGTAAATGTGATGACTTACGCAATACATATGTGCCGGATTTGCATTCGAAATTTACAGGCATAGACAAGAAATTGAGCCTTGTCCTAACAACAGTACAGAAGATTTCGATGTACTTAATCACTGCGCATGGTTTAGATTCAAAAATATTTGAAGTAAAAAGCCCGATCCAATTAACTCCATTAGGCAATAAAATACTTGAAACAAGCGGTGGAAAAAAATATGTCGATGATCATCTAAGTGAGCTTTTGCAAGCCCTTGAGGCGAAATTACCTAAATCGGGGTTGGATGTCCAAAACTATTCAAATAGTGTCCTAGCCGAGAGGACTATTGACGACGACTTTACCCATATTGAGAATTATGTCTTTCAAAATCCCGTCTATAAAATTGGGGAGGACAGTATTAATATTGAAATGGGGATGACACTCCAAATAATGGGTATCTACTTAAGGAATAAATACTTTGAGAAATATCCTGACCTACAAAAAGACGTGACTTAAGAAGGCGCGACAATCACGAAGGAAACCAAAAAATACGTAGTGTCCTTTGTGTATTCTTCGTGCACTTCGTGACCTTGCATTTTGAAATTCTAAAGCACCTCCGTACGCTGAATCTTGCCGGCATCAAGTTCAATTCCAAATCCCGGCTTTTGGGGCAGCTTAAGGATTCCATTATTGGTAAGCAATGGATCTTTTTGGAAATGGAGTTTGTACCCGACATGGTTGATGAGGTATTCTACCAACGGACAAACCTCGGGCGACTGACTGGCCACTACGTGCAGGGCGGCGTGAATGTTATGGCCGTGCGGAAACACTTTCGCACCAAAAGAGGAGGCCAAATTGCATATCTTCACCAGTTCACTCACTCCACCACACCACTCCGGGTCGGCCTGCACAACCTGAATCGCCCTTGCCTTGAGGAACTCGACGACTTCCCACCGGTTGTAGAAATGCTCACCGGTGGCCACAGGCACGGAGGTACGTTGACTTAACTGGATAAAACTTTCCAGCCGGTTCGGAGCAAAGGGTTCTTCAATCCAATAAGGCCGGTACTTTTCAACGGCCTTGCACCATGCCTCAGCAAAGGGGAGGTCCCATCCCATAAAGGCATCAAACATGAGTTCTGCCTCTGAACCCAATGCCCCGCGAAGTTCTTCAACGAGTTCAATATTTCGATTCAGTCCTGCATTCCCATCACCGGGACTGTATGCCAGAAACCATTTCTGATGGAGAAATCCCTGGGCATACAACTGCTTCGCTTTGTCTCCGGCTTTTCCCTTCTCTACGGTATACCCCAGACAACTCCCATAGACACGAACTTCCTTCCGCGTGGGACCTCCCAACAATTGATAGACCGGTGCACCGAATTGCTTGCCGCGGATATCCCAGAGTGCATTGTCAACAGCACTGAGGGCCATCATATAATGGCCGCCCCTCGAATGCCTGTTGAGACGATACAATTTGTCCCAGAGCGCCTCCCCTTCCAAAGCATCTTTCCCGATCAGGAAAGGGCGGAGTTGTTGTACTATAGGTGTAACTGTTTCCGGATCGACGGGGCCGTATAGTCCATCGATTCCGCCATGGGTCCTGATCCGAAGGTAATCGTGAGTCAGGTTTCCGGTCGATGCCGTTGGACTTGTTTGATCTTTATAAGGAGCCGGTCGCTGGTCTGGATAAATATGAATGGGTTGAGCCTGATACTGATGGTTGATGCCGGCAAGGCTGGTGTAGGGTCCGGTAACCCTCACGATCTCAACGGCATCGATCAAGGCACCGGCATAGAATGGCTTTTCTGCAACGGGCTTGTTCCCGGGAAGCGGCAAAATTCCCACAGCAGAGGCTTGGCTGACGCGTGATATAAACTGACGGCGTGTTGTCATTTTTTTGATGTCGAATATCATTAAAATTGATACCTTTTCAAAAGAAAAAAGGGTTGAACGGCCTTAGATGAATGGACGCCGTTTATGTTATATCCGGATTATTTTTTCGTTTCACCAGATTGTTAACTCCTATGCGTGTGATAATGGTTGTCGTCGCCTTGCTCGCTTTCATTGAAACATCCGCTCAGGATAGCAAGCTGAGTAAGGAAATAAATGCCCATAACAAGGGAATAAAGGTCTGGTGGGCCGGGCATGACAGCTGGTTGATTAAATCAGGAAACGTATTGATCGCCACTGACCTTTGGCTGGAAAACGGAAGCCGGTTCGCCCCTGCCCCCATTACCGCTCAGGAATTGGCGAAGCTCGATGTGTCGTTTGTTACCCACGCACACGATGATCACTTTAATAAATACACTACTTCCATTCTGTTGGAGAAATCCAACTGCATTTTCGTGATGCCGGAAAGTTGCCTCACCAAAGCGCGAGAACTTCATATACCGGAAAACCGCATAAAAGTAGCAAAGCCCCGTGAACCTTTTGAAATCAAAGGGATCAAGGTTAGTCCGATCAGGGCCATTCATGGAAATGCGAATTTTGCCATTTACTATGAGGCTAACTTACAAGATTGCGGCTACCTGATCACCCTGGATTCGGTCACCTTCTTGCAGCCGGGAGATTCTTACTTACTGGAAGACCACCTGTTCCTGAAGCACGTGAATGTTTTGTTCTTCTCCCCAACAGAACACAACACCTACATCGACCGGTCCGTGATCATGATCAATGCGCTGAATCCCGATTTCATTTTTCCTCAACACCACAGCACGATCAGGGTGGACGATTCGAATCGTTTTTGGGCGAAAGGCTATCCGGATGAAGTGAAGATCCTGCTGTCGCAGGAACTTAAAGACAAGTATCACATCTTACAACCTGGGGATCATGTGACGATCAAGTAATAAGTAGGCAATAGGCAAACGGCAGTAGGCAAAGAGTACCCTTGTTACTCAGGGCCCAGTTTACTCAGCTTCGCAAAATCGCCTTTGAGCTTATCGTATAGCGGTTCCACTATCTCAAATACCTTTTGATAGTATTGATGGTTCTTTTCGTTGGGGACAAACGATTTTTCAAGTTCCTCTTTTCTTTCCATCGATGTCTTTATGCCCAATGCCTGAAAACCCTGGAGGGCCGCCCCCAGAGACGATGCGTCGTTTTGTGAATTGACGATGATGGGTTTACCCAAAATATCCGACAAAAGTTGCACCCACCGGTCCGATTTCACGAATCCGCCGCTGGCGATCACCCGCCCGATAGGATGTATCACCTCTTCCACTGCCTGGGCGATCGATTTCAATTCAAAGCAAATACCCTCGAGGATGGCCCTTTTGAAATGGGCCTTCTTATGTTGGATCCGAATTCCAAGAAATACGCCTTTGGCTTGTGAATCATACATGGGTGCCCGCTCCCCCAGGAGAAAGGGTAGAAAAATCAATCCCTCCGAACCCGGGACGGAGAAAGCCTCGTCAACAAATGCTGCACCGTCGGGTTTCACACCCTCTATGTTTTCTTCAAACCACGTAAGGAGAACAGCACCATTGTTTGTGGCCCCGCCGGCGATAAACGTGTGCTCATCCAGCCGGTAATTGAAAATTCTGCTATGCTGATCCGGATAGTAGGAAGATGATGCCATCCGAACAGCCCCGCTGGTGCCGATCGTGACGGACAAGTCGCCGGGACTCATTGCCCCACACCCTAAATGAGCGAGGCAACCATCGTTGGCTCCGACAATAAAGGGTGTCTCCCGCGAAATCGGTAGCCGGGTTGCCCAATCGGAAGACAATCCTGAGCAGCGGTGATAGGGAGAGACAGGTCGTGACAATTTGCCTTCTTCTATGTTGAGTAGACGGAGTACATCGGAAGACCATGTTAACGAATGAACGTCAAAAAGACCGGAAGCCGAAGCAATTGAATAATCAACTACATATTCGCCGAATAATCTGGCAAAAACATATTCCTTCATGGAAACGAATTTATAAGCCTCGCGAAATAATCCAGGCTGTTCTTCTTTCATCCACATCAGTTTGCACAACGGCGACATGGGATGAATGGGTGTTCCGGTTTGGCTGTAGACGGTTTTCCCCAGCGCCGTTGACCGGAGCTCTTCAGCTTGTTTCGCGCTCCGCGTATCGGCCCACGTCATCAACCGTGTCAACGGTTCCCCACCCTTACCAACGGCCAGCAGGCTGTGCATGGCGCCGCTGAACGAGACACCGGCAAGAAATCCGCCGGAGTTGAACTGAACGGATTGTGTAATTATTTCCACAACTGCCTGAAAAACTTCCTCAGGATCCTGTTCCGCAGATCCTGACTGAGTGTAGTAAGTGGGGTATTCCTTCTGAAAATTGGACAGGATCTCTCCGTCCGGACGAATTGCCAAGCCCTTGGTACTGGTCGTACCGATATCAATGGCAAGGAGATAAGTTTCCAAGGAATCCGGTTAGATCAGAAAAATAGGAAAAGTTCGCGGTTAACCGGGAACCGCAGTGCCTATCTCTTTAGAAATTTATAGATGCTCCGGGAGTTGGTTTCGTCGTCATGGATGGCCAACAGGTAGTATCCCGAGGGAAGGTCTCGCACCTTGATACGAACTTCAAAATCATCGACTATCTCTGATTCTACTTCCAGCGAATTGCCGATAATGGTATTCATAGCCAATTTTATTCTTCTCGCATGAGGCCACTCAAATTTGACGGTCAGGTAATCGGTGGCCGGATTGGGAAAAAGCGATACGGATTTTACCGGGTCGCCATTATCAGGTTCATGGAACGATGGTTCCTCGCGCACCTGCGCCAGGCTTCTTTGGGCTGCAAAGAGGCTCAACACAAGGAATACTATGATTTTGGCGTTTTTCACGTAGTTCTAATACGGATTAATTACCCTTTAGATACAATAAGTAAGCCAAAAGTTTGTTGTGGCGGGGTAAATAGTTGCTTTTTGTGAACCTAACCGGCGATTTGCCTGAAAGCCTGAGGAATTTGGTCGACCAAATCGGAGGCAATTAATGAATTTATGCCTTTTTCCCGGCAGGCCAGGTCGCCGGACAGTCCGTGAAGGTAAACGCCCAGGATAGCTGCATCGCCCGCCGAATATCCCTGGGCCAATAGGCCGGTCAGTATTCCGGTTAGTACATCGCCACTCCCGCCTGTCGCCATGCCCGGGTTGCCGGTGGAATTAAAAAATACTTTCCCATCCGGTAAGGCGATAGACGAATGAGCGCCTTTCAAAACAACCACCGATTGGGTTTCGCGGGAAAGTTTCTTCTGCTTCTCAAGGCGATCAAAATCATTGGACCAGGGGCCCGTCAATCGCTCAAATTCTTTAGAATGAGGTGTGAGGATGCTCCCCGACGGAAGCCGTTGAAGCAGCTCGCGGTGGCCGGATAAAATATTTAGCCCATCTGCGTCGATCACCATTGGCTTACCGTGCTGAAGTACCTCGGCGAAACCGGCAGCCGTCTTTGGGTCCTGGCCAATACCCGGCCCTATCCCGATCACGTCAAAAGCTTCCACCGAACCGGCAGCGGTAAATATTTTTTCGTTCGCATCGATAGACGCCATGGCTTCCGGCACAGCAGTCTGAACAATGTTGTATCCTGCCGGCGGAACATGCAAGGTGAGCAATCCGACCCCTGATCGCAAGGCGGCCCTGGCCCCCAAAACACAGGCGCCCATCTTTCCGTAACTCCCCGCGATCAACAACGCCTTGCCGTTATTTCCTTTATGATCGAACTTCGAGCGGAGTTTCATTTTTTTCTTTACACCCTTTCGCGTTAGAAAAAAATAAGGCACGTCCACCTCCTCCAAATATTTCCGGCTCAACCCGATATCAACGAGGTGCCAGTCTCCGACGAACGAATTATTTTCGGGGAACAGGAAAGCCAGTTTCGGCAGTTGAAATGAAACGGTATGATCTGCCATTACGATCGCTCCGGTTGAATGACCATCCGACAATAATCCGGATGGGATATCAACGGCGACCGTAGTGGCTTGCGTTTTGTTGATACACGCGATGGCCTGTGCATAAATCCCATCCACTGGCCTGGACAGGCCCGATCCAAAGACTGCGTCGATCAGCACATGGCGGTCGTGGAAGAGGCCCTGATCCATCTCTGACGTGATATCGAACAGGGTAGCTTTGTCCGGAAGCCGGGAAAGGTTCCTGGTAAAGTCCTCCGAGACTTTTACTTCTCCGCGAACCACCCAGACTTTCACGGAGTAGCCCCAGTCGGTCAGCATCCTTGCAATACCCAGTCCATCGCCGCCATTATTTCCCGTCCCGCAAACGACACCTACCTTTTGCGCAAGGGTAAACCTGGGTGTAAACCAGGACACAAAAGCACGGCAGGCCCGTTCCATCAAATCAATGGATGCTACCGGTTCATGTTGGATGGTGTAGGCATCACACGACTTGATTTGAGCGGCACTTAGGATTTTAAGCATAAACGAAAGTAACTACGCCGGTCGGAACGGCAAAATTCCTCTGGATTGTTGACGCCATTGTCGATTCTGGTGATATAGGGGAGCTTGTCAAAGTACAAAAAGGACCAACTTCGAATTGGGAGCTTCCAAAAATTAAGGGGTAATAAAATAAGGTGAAAGGAACGCGCGTAATGGGTCAAGCGATCTGGACTTAAGATTCCAAAGTTCATTTAAGTAATCCCTCTTCTCTTCTTTAGCTGTCCCGGCATTCTCAAAAGAATCGATGTAAATAAAATTTTCTCTTTTTCATTCAAAGACTTCAAATTTTGAATTTGAAGGCCTTCAATGCACCTTTTGTAGGTGTCAATACATCCAAACACCGCTTCATTTCTTGCTATTCTCCGTAACAGTGTCTCCAGATCCCCTCTTTCTTCATTATTAGGAAACAAGAAAACTTCAAATTGAATTTTAAGAGCTTGCCTTTCTACGATCAATTCTTTAACGCGCGCTTGATAGTTGCCGTTTGCGTCAAATATCAGAAGATTAATTAATCCTTGATCGGTACTTTTTTGAAATTGATGAGCAAATTTCTTTAGACTATCCTTTCCCTCAGTTTCC
>Ga0193718_1000205_pt1 | contig 14286 bp, 10 predicted proteins | sample U2a1metaG_FD_144918 | JGI IMG/M metagenome (GOLD analysis project Ga0193718, IMG submission 144918) | Soil microbial communities from a riparian zone of the East river system, Colorado, United States - U2a1 | ecosystem: Environmental > Terrestrial > Soil > Riparian zone | place: USA: East River... | reverse complement strand
CCTGTTGTTTTACGATGGCCGTAAATCCAGCCCACAATGGGGACGAAAAACTTGTGCCGCCCCAATTTGTAAGATCCTGGCCATTGGCGCGTATATAAAGATTGACCGCAGGCAATGCGACGTCTGGAATATTTCGCATTGTCGGAGACCCCTGACTTGCCGTCATGTTAATCCCTTGTTGCCACGTCGGTATGCTGTAAGTCGTGCTGACGCCTCCAGAACTCCCCCAGTCGTTGTTCCAACGCCAGACAGCTTCTGATCCGTAGGGTGCCCCAGACCCGCTCGTGGTTAAAGCAGTTCCTCCCACGATTGTGATATTCGGAGAGTCGCACGGAAACGGAATCAACCCGACATAGGCGTTGGTGTCACCTGATATTGCGAAGAACGATTGGCCCTGCGCCGCCATTTGTTGGAAAATCTGCTCATTTACAGGATCGGGAGCACCGTTAATCAGGTACCAGGAAGAACTGAGTTGTTGCGCCCGGTTGTCCGTTGCCATGCGGTTCAGAATGTCGCGGTAAACAAAACCAAAATTGGGCCCCTCATAGACTATTACGTTAGTAAGCGAGGGCGCCATGTCAATGGCCATTTCAATGTCAAGACAGACTTCCACTGTTCCATCTCCTCCAGAAGGCGTCCCACTAAACCCGTCTAACAAAATATTTTCGAGGGGGACCGACGCTAACCCACTTTGGCTTTCAAAGCCTGTAATATCGGCTTCATTATAACCGTCCAATTCCAACAATCCAACGGTTTGCCCGCTGCCGGCAAGAGCGACACCCGGCAAATAAGCCTTTCGCACGTCGGACGATTTGAAGGTTCCTGCTGGGCCAGAACCTGCGCCCATCCCCACATCGTTCGCATTGTCAGCTGCCGCAGTTAGTTGCACTCCTGGCCGCACCTCCGAATAAGTCTCGAGCCCCGCAATATTTAATACTGGTGCCCCAAGGTCCATGAAAGGCTCACTATCAGGCGCAATAAAGGTTCGCCCCTCCGTGGGATGTTGATAACGATACATTTTGACTTGGAAAGTTCTCTCGACGTCAGCTACGGTTGCCGCCACATTCAACAATACGCGATTAGGATGAGTGCCTGTGATTTTCAGGCCATTTGCTTCCGCAAAGTTTATGACAGTGTTGTAATCGTCCTCAGTTGGTCCAAATCGCTCAGTAAATTGGTCTGGCGTCAAATAGTGGCGATAGCTGGCGCTTGTGGGATCGGAAACTTGACGGAGGAAATTGGTCAATTCATCCGTGTTGCGCAAAGGCAGACCTATGGATAAATGCAATACTTCGGCGGCGCCCAGTCGCCCTAAGCGAAGCGATTGTGAAACGGCCGGAGGAACGCTCCGGTAAGAACTGCTGGATTGGGACAAGGCTTCAAAAGAAATGCTAAAAAATAGAACGCTGATCGCGGCTGCAAATAAAAAACGACGAATCGACTGAGTAAGCATGTGTTTCATATATCCCTTGGTTGATAGTTATCCCTATAATTTACACCCTACATCCGACAGCAAAGATGGAAAGGACGCGCAATTCCAGTTGCCATTTCAAAACTATAACTGCCTTTGAGACTAACCGGAGCCCTCAATGAAGCCCTGCCATTCAATCAGTCAATTCTGAGATCCACTCAAAGGGGTCTGTAAAAAGAATCCGTTCGGAAGATTTGGATCCTTGTTGGTTGGCTTAAACCAATTCACTATTCCGCTCATCTCGTAACCGCTTCCATTCGTCAGATAAATCCAGCCCAAAATTGAACCTCGCCCCGAATACAAAGAACCAAAAAACGGCAAACGTCCTTCTTTGGAAAGCGGCACCTTTTGGCTGACTTTTGTTCCATCTCCCAGCGCCATTTTCACGCTTGCAATACCGGAGGCCGTTATAACAATCGTGCCCTCTCCCTTATTCGTTGGGGCCAGCAAAGCATTGTCACTGCCGTCGATAGTCACGGTATACGTTCCAGTTTGCGGTGCCGGATTGGTCTTTTTATCGAAAGTGGAGTGATTGGCCCACAGATCGGCTGCCCATGTGCCGTCCGTGATGACCCCCTTCCAAGCAGTTCCCCCATCCAGACCCGACTGGATCGACACACCAAGATCGCTCAACCCCCTCCGCACAATGGAACCGGAAAAAAGGCCATTTGTCGAAAAACGACCCGCGAACGGGTAATCCTTTCCACCCAATCGAATCTTGGCGCTAAACGCACCACTGTTCTCAGTTGTTGCCGAAAAGTACCCGGATTTATCAAACTCGAGGTCATTTGTTGAATAGAACAGTCCTTCATAACTGGATTTCTTGGGGCTAAAAGTCCCCGCTCCAGACAAGATAAATATGTTTCCTCCACCAGTCGCATCCGAAATGACAACGCCAGCCCCCCCGTAAGTCGTAACCATTGATGGCAAAAACGTGACGGTCAGATTGGTTGTTGCGCTCGCTCCAAGAGTGCTTGATGAGAAGTTGCCACTGAAGCCTTCCGGAAATGTAATATTGCTGATTGTCAGCGTCGAACCGCCGCCGTTACTGATTACCAAGCTCAGTTGCGCTGTTGATCCGATTTCCACTCCGCTAAAATTCAAATTCGTCCCGAGCGAAAGAATTCGCGTCGCGAGGGGGACAGGTATCCCCGTTCCTGACAGCGCAATAAAATTAGTACCGTCGGTCGCATCTGACTCGACAGACAGAAATGTCAAATACGGAATGCCATTTGTATTTCCATTTGAAGCATCCCCTCCCGGTGAAAATGTGATCGGGACATTTTGGCTGCCTCCCGATACAATAGCCCCGGACCAATTGCCACTGAAACCCCCAAGCAAAATTCCAGGATTAGATCCATAATCGATTCCAGTAACGGTTATCGTAGCGTCCCCCGCATTCGAAATAGTCAGGAACCGCTCTGCAGATGAACCCACAGACACATTTCCAAAGTCGAGATCGCCACTGAGTGAAATAATTCTAGAAGCGTCAGCGGGTGGAGTGTAAAATGCAAGAAACGCAACAATACCCAGAAAGGCCGCAATTATCCGAATATTGACTAGATTCCTTGAACAAATAAAAAATCTTATTTTCACAACTTAAATTCCCAAATTGACCCGTTTATGCGATTGAACCATCAAACGTTCAGAGGATAATGCCTTAGCGTTTTGATGTAAATACCCGCTTCGTTTCTTGATTCTGATATTAATACGTAGCGAGATCAGATTTCTATCAATATTTCGACCCTCCTGGCGGAAATTTGTGTTGCGCACAGACTGGCGCTGCAAAATTCGCCAGTTTTATGGGGATCCTTGATTTCATACTTGCCGGCAATAATTGACGATCGTTCATCTGATACATCATCAAATCTCCGCGATCTGAATCCACAACTCCTCCAGGTCAGGGTCGTCCAAAGCTGCCTGTCTCACATCTTCCTTCCCAGCCAGATCAATCGCTTTCTCCATCCATCGATACGCCTCTTTCAGATTCCCTAACCGACACGCGTAACAAGCAAGATTGTAACGGATCAGATGTTCAGTCGGGAATTTATCAACTACACAAATAAAAACGTCATATGCTTCCTTCGTCCTTTTCAGTTCATGGAAGCTGTATGCGAGGTGAAAATGGCCGAATGGATTGTCTGGTATCAGCTCCGAAATTGATCTCGCTACCTCAACCGCATACTCCCACTTCTCTGCTTTAGCATATATTTGAAAACGAACTCCTAACACCTCTGGATGACCGCGGAGTTGAGGAGTAATATTGTCCAGTTCGTCGTTCGCTTCTTCCCAACTTCCCAGGCCCAACCAACCTGGTGCTGCATCGAGATGGTGTCTGTCACTGATCGTAAATTCCGACATGTGCGGCTTTAACCGCTGCCAGCTTTTCGTTCGAGGTCAAGCGATAACGAGTTTAGCGCTTTGATGTCAACTTCGTTAAGCGCCTGATCGATTGTCTTGGACTCTGAATCGAGACGGTCTTTTAAGGAGAGATTTAGTTCCGTCAATTTCTCCATTGCAGCAGTAAGGTCGTCAGCTTTTTTTGCAAGTATCGGCGCTAACTTCTTTTGATGTTCATTTCTAATATCTTTAAGCAAATACTTGTATGCCGAAGCCCCCTTGGTAGCAGCCAACAACTTCGTGTGATTAAGAAAAAGGCCATCGATTGCCACAGCAACAGCGATTGCTATGCCCACGAAATGAGCCGCTTCCTTGTTAAGACCGGCAGCAATGGCAATACCGCCGAAAACGGCAACGCCCTTCAAAAAATAAGCCAACCATCTTCGCCAAAAGGCCCTTAAAGAAACGGCCTTTCCGGCAGACTCCGTTTCTTGCAATGTTTGTTCAAATATGTTTTGAACGTAGTCGAAACTGTTTGGCTCAATTCGCATGCGGATTCACGGGACAATTTAGTCGCCGAGTGCTAGGTGTTTTAGGCTCTTTCTTCAATTTCTTGTTCCCTGTATTCCTTTTCTTTTGATTGCGCTCCGCCAGTTGGCTTGCGACTGCCTGAGGCCGGAGGAGGTTGCCCCGCCCCTGGCTTACCCCATCCCACAACCTCTAGCGAGAATCTAGCGATCGCCCCACTCGAGTCTTTGGCCACAATCTCAAGAGATCCTCCGCCAATGCTGAAAGTGGTTTCTGACACTCTAATTAGCTGACTCTCTCCAGATTTCATCTTAAACGTGCCACATTCAGGACAAGGTTTAAATCCTGGCGGAGGCGGCTTATTGGCAAAACATTTAATCTGAACTGTGATTGGTGCAACGCCATGTGCACGGAAAGGCCGGGCTTCCCCCGCGGCTATCGGTTCTGTGCTAAATTCAATATCCATATTGTGCCTCTCTAAATTATGGTACTTTCAAAAGACTGCTATGATAGTGTTACAAACCACTTCCGCTTCTGCGTTCAAACCTACGAAGGATGGGACGGTTGACTCCAATTGCACGTCAACAGGCTTCATCAACGTTTCACAACAGGTATCCAGACTTCGAAAACAAACGGGGATTCTCCTGCTCGTTATGGAAAACGAGCTAAGCGCGGACCTATTTTGCCAACCACGCATATCCAACAGAAGTCTCTGCCACAATAGTTACGAGATTGAAATCGTCAAGCTGATTCTGTTTCGTTTAATTCGGCGCACCAGGTACCGCTATATTGCACGACCGCTCACAAATCTGTGAATAACTTCTCCAGAAAAGTCTTGCATCTTTAAACGTAGAGAGTAGAAACGTCTCCATCTCCCTGAAACGCAAGTCGCATTGGCTTGGGTATGGCCGCGTTCATGGGTTGGGTGCATGAGGATCGACAGTTGGCAATGGGTTGGGTGTTTAAGGCCGATGTGCTTCCAGGCTTTTGGAGGGCGTTTGTCTCTACTTCACGCTCCCTTTTCGCCGGCAATTCGAACCATTTCATGCAGCAACGTAACCATCCCACTCGGGAATTCACCAGAAATCCACTTATACAACACCGAATGCATATGCTTAAACAAATAGCAAAACTCACTCTCCTAACTCTCGTGGGTTGATGCCTTGCCAGTTGCGTGCCCGTATCGGTCTATCGAACACCTGTTTCCAATTTCCAAACAGCAGTTAATGCAGCGAACGATTCCATTCGCCCGTATCTGCTCGGAGTAAATAACCTGATCGCCGAAGCTAACCTATATGACAAAGTCGGTATGGCGAAAAACTGGGGGACAGAAGATCTCAAGAATGGGATTCCTCCAGAAGAATTACAAGTTAGGCTTCAGGCACTCTCAACCATTGCTAGCTACGCCAATGCTTTAGCCACCGTTGCAAACGCCAATGATGTTGACCAAATGAGCCAAGCGGCCAAAGCGCTGGGTGATGACATCAATGGCCTAAAAACCACAGTGCAAGGACTCGCGGCCACGAGAGCTGCTGCCAGCCCTGGCGGCGCCACAGCAAAACAGGCAGCAACGTTGGATTTGAGCGGTCCTGTAACCTCGTTGGTCACACTCGCCGGAACTTTGATTGTTGAGCACCAACAGAAAGCCGCCATTGAAAAGGCCATTCTCGACGGTGACAAACCGATCAGTCAGTTAATTGACTTGCTCAGGAAAGACCTTCAAGCACTGACGTTCGTTGATGATGCGTCGTATGCCTCTGTACAAACCGGAATGATAGGGCTTTACGAAGCTGCTCGGGCTAAGACTGACCCAAAGGCGTTGATCGCGCTTATTGACGATTTGGTGCAGCAGAACAATCGTATTCAAACGCTGCGCAGTCTGCAGATCGATTCACTTCTCTTAGATATGGAAACCTCGCATCAAGCATTGGTAAAATTCGCTAAATCACCCAAAGGCCCGAAGGATATAGCAGATTTAGCAGCTCAAATTGATGTATTCACTGCTCACGTCAAACTTTTCGAGAACGCAATTGTGTCCATCGAATCAGCCACAAAAAATTCAAAATAAAACGCTCCGACTATGGCAACAAACACCCCCGTGACCTGGTAACCCTCGTCTCCTTGCAGTTCTCCTCGAACACTGCGGCGTATCAATCAGTCATGACGGATCTGAATACTGTTACCGCGGCGTTGAAATCAGCGCAACAAGACATCGCCAACACTATAGGTGTTGTCACCAGTGTCGGACAATTAGCGAAATCGATTGACGGCTTGCTGAAGGAAGCGGGCCAGATAGCAGCAATTATATGAAAATGCCGCAGCGCCAGTTGATCGTTTCAACTGCTTGGCAGATGTGCGTGTGCAATGGCCTAACATTGTAATCCTGTAAAACTCATGAGAACCGCTGCACTGACATTGTTACTCTTATTTTACGTTGCAACGACCTTCGCCTGGGGGCCGGAAGGACACCAAACAGTAGCCGAACTCGCCAGAACAATGCTAACGCCCGAGGCCGACGGGCAGGTTAAAATCATTCTTGGCAACGACAACCTCGCAGCTGTCGCTACTTGGTCCGATGAGATCCGAAACGCTGCGCGAGGCAAAGGTCCACTAGTGCACGATCAGGAAGCAACAAACTTTAATCAGGCCCATCCACACAACGATCAGTGGCATTTTGTGAATCTCCCCTTGGCTACGACGAATTATATCGATAATGGGCCTTTCAGCACAACGAACGATGTAATCCACATAATCAATCGATGTATAGACGTTTTGGAAGGCAAATCCAATGAAATGACGAAATCACAAGCCCTCCGCGTTCTTGTTCATATGGTTGGCGACATTCATCAACCCCTTCACGTTGGAACCGGTTATTTCAATGTAAATGACGCCGATAACGTCGAACTGATTACAGAACCCGCCGAAGCCGCCGGCAAACCCAACGACGTCGGCGGTAATGACCTGTTTTACGGGCCGGGCCCTTACGATGAATTGCACGGATATTGGGATGGCCACCTGGTAGAGGACATCGACCATACAACGACCTATCATAAGCTTGTTCCTTATCTCTCAAACAAAGTAGATAAGGTAAACTTGAAAACTCCGGGCGATTATCACAAATGGGCTGAGAAATGGGCGACTGACTCCGTGAAACAAGCTCTGGCTGCGTATCAAGGACTCCAATTTAACAACCCAGTTTTTAACAGCCACCAAATGCTCAAGAAGCTGTCGATCACATTGCCCGAGGGTTACGCATCAAACGAGACACAGGTTGCTGCACAACAGATTTGCAAAGCCGGATTCCATTTAGCCGATCTGCTGAATCACATTCAATGGGCCAGCTCAACCTCACCTGATAACCAACCGTAACATTTCGCCAAGCCGCTCCTATGACAAACTTGAATCAAATTGAAACAATAGTAATCGTGATGATGGAGAATAGATCATTCGATCATCTCTTGGGATATCTCAGTCTGCCAGAATTTGGTGGTCGCGCTGACGTTGACGGACTTAAACCTGGCATGAAGAATACATTCGAAGGGATTGATTATCCCATTTACCACCTTCCAAGTGCGCAGGTTAAACTTCCAGCCGATCCTCCTCATGAGCGAAAGAACATAACGATGCAGCTTTACGGAAAGGAAACGCCAAACGGAACGATTGCCGTTCCACCGCCCTATGACATGAGCGGATTCCTTCTCAGTTATAGCACGGTTCCGGGTGTTTATCTCACTACTGAACCGATTCCGATGGGATATCACGCGGCCCCAGACCTTCCCGCAACTGACTTCTTTGCCAAAAAATTCTGCGTTTGTGATCGGTGGTTCGCAGCAATCCCTACTGGAACGCAGCCAAACCGTTTGATGGCGTTCAGCGGAGAGGCATTGAATGATGTAAATCAAAGTCTCATTTTGCCGAAGCAAGATTTGGTTTATGACTGGCTGACCAGAAATAATGTGAGTTGGCGCGTTTATCACCAAGGAATCCCGTTCTTCATGTTGATGGAGGGTTGGCACTTGAGAGTGTTAACGGATGACCATTTTCGCAGCGTTGATGACCTCCAAAATGACATTGCCACGGAGTCGGTTGATACTTTTCCAAAAGTGATTTTTGTCGAACCCAGGTATGCAGATGCCCCTCATGTTGAAGCACCAAACGATGATCACCCTCCGACCCCAATCATCAACGGCCAGCATTTCCTCCAAAAGATTTACTCCGACCTGATTGGCAACTCCGATCGATGGTCGCGAACGGTAATGATCATCACATACGACGAGAACGGTGGATTCTTTGATCATGTCTCTCCTCTGCCAATTGTGACGAACCCACCTGGTCCAAACAAGTATCCTCCATTCTTATCAACTGGACCGCGAGTTCCAGGGATCGTTGTTTCTCCGTTTGTAGAGCCCGGGAGTGTCTACCATGGCAACCTGGATCACACATCGATTCTGAAATTTCTTGCCCGAAAATTCACTCCGGGTATGGATTATTCTCCCGCAGTCGGCTCACGTGATCTTGTCGGGGATTTGACCGGAGCACTGACCCGCGACACTGCACGGGACGATCTCGACACGCCGGTTGGAATTGGCCAGACACCGATGCAGCCACCTACCGAGCCCACACAATTGGCTTTCAGCGCCGCTGCTTCCCAGGCTGCTTACGTCAACCCAACGGCCACCATGGATAAATACCCGGAGCTGCTTACCCACTTTGACGAATATTCTCCGCCGAAACCAACCACTTAATATACTCTAAATTTTTGGGCTCCGTTTTTTTATAGTGTGAGCGAGCAGTCAAAACCAGTCAGGAAGGGACAGTTCAAAGTCTGCCGCGTTTTCGAGACCATCGAAAAACTAAATTTGTTGCCGCTGCCGCCGATAGTCTTTCCGGTCTTCTCGGACGACCTGGAATGTTGAAGTGAAAGCTGTGCGGGCGTTTCTGCGCGCTTAACAGATGCCGGCATTCAGTCAGGGATATTCATCTCGCTCAACTGATATTCAGGAGAGGCGAAGGGGTTAAAATCCATAGAGGCGGTTTTGTCGGATGGTCAATAAGGTCTAAACCGACTCGCTTGATTCGCGAGTCGCCTCATAGTGTCCGTATAAGTACCACCACGTGAGAATCATAATACTCTTGCGTCTCGAGGGTCGCAGTGTCAAAAATTCTGCATCTCCTTGAAACGCAAGCTGCATTGGCCTTGGGTATGTCTGTGTTTCTTGGAAGGGCTAAATGAGAACTGTCGGGCACTGGGCTGGGCGCAAGCGGCTGACGTATTATCTGGTCGCAAAGGCCCCATTTTCTCCACCTCATTTTCCGAGCTTCGCGTTTCCATTGCAAATTATCCAGGCAGTGTTTAGCGCAGCCACTACGAAGACGCTTTTCGTTGTGGGCACTATCTTGATTCTAGTAGTCAATCCGATGAAAGGCTGGGATATCTCGGGGCATATGTTCGTCGCACAAATCACCTACGAGAGACTTAGCCCCACGACGCAGGCGCAACTCAGCAAATTATCAGACGAACTTCAATTGCGCTGGCAGCCATTGAACGAATTAAACGTCGCGGCATGGGCGAACGATAACCAAGGGGAACGTTTTTGCCGCGGACGGGGACGAAGATAGTTATGAAAAAGATCGTTCTTTTGTTGGCCATTAAACAAGATCAAATGCGAGAGCGTTTTAAACAACTTCTTTTGGATTCGCTTCCACGGATGAATTCAAAAGGGCTTCTCGTTTCGGTGGAAGTAATAAACTTAAACGATGTGACGAGCGAGCAATCGGGTTTCGCCCAGTTGATTTACGAGTTCGTCGGAAAGCACCGGACTGACTTTACCGTCCTGCTTGCTGACTGGTTAACCGATCCAATTCGACGCCGGCCGACTTCAGCCGCTAGCGCATGCATCGCTTCCTGTCAGCCCGATAAGATCGCAACAATCGGCATAATGTCGAACCCCGGCCGAACTCCTGACATTGATCGGACTATTGCTCCAAACTGTGATGCGATGGTTTTAGAGATTGCCATTGAACGTGTTATTAAGCGCTTGGAATACGTCAGCGCACCGGAAAAGAAAACTGGAATAGATTTGAGTTTGCTCGACGTGCGCATTTTGAAGAACACTCAAACAGAGTTTGATAAGTATTTTTCGCTTCGGCAGCAAATCTACACGATTATGGGCTATCTTGATGGTAGAGTAGAAAGCGCGCGAAGTCAGTTTGAAATAACTGAGGCGGATACCCATGCAATTCACTGTGGTGCGTTCTATCGGAACGACGTTAAGGACGTCTTGGCCGGTACCGCCCGAATTGTTTTAAATACAGAGGCAGATGATGGGCTTCGCAAAATGTTTTTGGCAATGATTAGTCGCGACGTTGTCTTGCAGAGCCTTCTTAAGAACCCTTATCCACTCGGGCTTCCGATTTTTCAATCCCATAAAGGCATGAATAGGATCATGCAAGAAATTCTAAAGAAAGATCTCATTTGCGGAGAACTGAGTCGCGTAATCGTCCCCAACGAGTTTCGAGGTCTTGGGATTTCTCGGAAGTTGATCGATTTCGCAGTGCAAAAAGCAATTGCCAAGGGAGTTCGGCGGGTGTTTCTTGAATGTTTGGAGATCCATGAGGCCCTATATCAACATCATGGATTTCGCCGAATTCCGGGCATAAGTGGTCCGGTTGTTGATGTTGGACGCACGATGATCGCAATGGAAATGGAACAGGATCGCATTGAAAAGATCAGGGCGAGCAGCCGGATCCAAATGCCAGCGCCACGAATCTCAAAGCAATCGCTTCGTCTGAACATATGACCGGATCGTATATCGAATGACTGAGACCACACATTACCTTTTGAGAGCGGCAGGCAAAAGCAGCCAGCCAATTCAAAATATCCTGCTTCCCCGAACAGACCACTGAACTTTATGCCGACGGGCACTTTGCCTCAACCAGTTGAACAAGAGCCGCCTCAGGAGCGAGGAGTCCGAACGACAAGCGTTCGGCGTGGCCGCGACAATAGCTCTAACTGGCCGAAAGTTATTGGCGCAGTTAATCACACGCTAGGATTGTACGCGCTAATCGTTTTAGCAACGGAAGGAGGGCTTGGCGTTTTGTATGCAACAACCTCATCCGGTACGCCAATTTTAGTCGCAATGCTCTCACTTTTTGCCCTGGTCGTAATCAGTGTCACTGTAATCGCTCTTAAACGCCCTGAAGCATTGTGGAGACAACCGACCGATTCAATTCCCCGAAAGATGAGCTCATTGCGGGATGACGAAAAACAATCACTCATTGACAAAAATAAAACGGCTGTTTTAAACGCGGACGCACCCGCGCTGAGTCCTGACGGTTGGACAAGGCAGATGCAAGAACTACGCCCCCTCTTAGGCCAAGCATCTCGCTACTCTATGCCAGCTTATTTCCTCGACACAGACTTAAACGTGATTGACTGGAACGTTGCATTTGAATTGATTTTTAAGAAAATTCTTCATAAGATTCGCTGTCGGCACGTAAATCACTTTATCGCAGAATTGGCAAATTGTGGCGACGTATTTGATCATGCAAGAGACTTTACAAACAAAGTCCAAGCCGGGGAACTCCCGTTGGTTGATATGGAGCCTCTTGTTTACGACTCGGACAGCTATGGAGTGGTGACATTTGAAAAAATTGCCACCCAGCTCACAGATGCCTCAGCTAATCTTAAAGCTTGGGCCGTCGGGCTTATGCTCAAAGAGATTGACTGGGAAAGGTTTAACTCGGATTTACTCCCACGCTTAAGAGAACACAAACTGTGGAGCATTTACTCAGTTTCCTACGATGCTGTCTTATTGGAGTTTCCACCATATTCGCAACTTATAGAAGAAGTAATTCAAGCCGTAAATGAGAGCGTAAAACGAGTATTAGATATTGGGGCCGGCACCGGAAATGTAACCGCAGCTTTGCTTAGTCGCGGTCACCGCGTTACAGCGTTGGAAAACAATCAACCGATGTTAGATAAGCTGATGGGAAAACGGTTTCGTTCCACCGGTGGGCTCACGATTAGTAACAATTCAGTCGATGATCTTCATTCGTTTCAAGACGAAACTTTTGACGCAGTGGTCTCTGTTAATGTTCTTTATGCCTTGGATGATCCATCGGCCTGTATTCGCCATGTCGCTCGCATTTTGAAGCCGGGAGGGGTTTTTGCTTTTTCGACCACACACTCTGAAACAGACTTGGAACCGTTATTAAAGGCTATTGAAAAAACTTTAAGAAAGCGTGGCGTTTTCGATGCGAAGGAAGAGCACTATCGTAGGGTATATGAGATAAATAAGGATATTGAGGGTAAGATAGCCAAACGATATTCACGTGAAGAGTACAAGGAGTGGCTCGAAGATGCAGGATTGGAGATTTTTTACGAGAATCAATCGAGTTATGAAGGCGCAGTAATGGTCGTTCATTGCCGTAAAGGTCTTTGATTACTTTTTGCATGTGTCGACATTAGAAACACGCGTGCAAGCCAAGTGCATGAAATATGCGATATTTTCAGTCTTCTGTGTGTCGAGAACAATTTATACAAAAAGGGGCGACGGATATTATATACCATAAACCGAAGAAACAACCGCCAAGGCCCCCAACGTCCCGGTCGTGACCTGGTTCGCATTGAGATATGGCGAATCTATATAATACGCTGGTCATGGAATATTATAATAGCTCGTTACTGTAATACTCCCCATTTTCCATAAACCAAGGCACAAACAATCTATCGAAATCTCATTCCCGCTGCCCGGTGACACTCGAAACCCACCGACGTGGGGCGGCTCAGGACGAAGGCCACAACGAGGCCAACGTGTTCCCCTCAGACGGAGACCCCATGCGCTTGCAAAATTCACCCATTTTTCCGTAGACTGACCTCCAGTGAAATCTCCAGTGAATTGTTAACAACCGTTAATTCCAGTTACGCATTTTATATTTGATTTACGCATAATCCCGTACTAGTGTGGCCAAGAACCAAGGGTAAATCGGTTCGATTCCGACCCTCGCCTCCAGTAATCGCCTTATTGTCAACGACTGATGTGCTGAGGTTTCCGTGTTTTCTATTTTTCAGCATGTTGGTTGAAGATCAACCTCCGCCTCCATCTGTTTTGGGCAAACTTTTAGTTTTTTTTCTTCACCAGCGTTTGCCTGTTTTTCAAATCTTACGCCCGATAGTATGCGCGGATCGTTTCGGGAAAGATGTATCCGATACACAAAATTTGCGGGAAAAGATGACTGGTTTCCCGGCTGTCGCTCACCACCAACTCGCTCGCGCCAATTCGTCAATCACCGATTGACAATTCATTCGTCTCAGACACCGGAATTGGCCTCTGGAGGCAAAAGTGGCGGACATAATGTTTGAACTCCCGGCACGGCACTCCTGCGTGATAGCGCATCGTTGCCTGGCGTGACGAAACGGTTACTTCAGTATAACTCACTGTCGCGGCATCGGCGCGGTGCATACAGGTTGAAAATGGTCCGGCATGTGGTGAATGGGAGCGATGCAAGCGGCGCAGCCAGTCCAGGCTGCCGGCGGAATGTTGCCGCCGCGCCTGGTGAAAAGTTATGCTGCGCGCGCGTTGCGCAATCGGCTCGTCGAAGCCGGACGAAATCCATTGCTGCGATTTCCAGCGATGGTTCTTCCGAACGAGTTGCTTCAAATTCCAGCGCCATTCAACAATCTCGCCGGTTACTGGAAACACTCCGATGAGTCGGTAAGGGTTGATCCGATCGAGCGGTAATCCAGCGAGGGCGGCATCCGCGAAATCCGGCGAAATGGCCGCGCTCAAGGAATTGATGACTTCGCCCCGGCTGACGGCTTTGCCGCCGACCCGCGCCGTGATGGAATACCCGTTGATAAGCGCAAGTGCCGCGCCGTGGTCATTCACGGCGATCCACGTTCCACCGCCGGGCTCCGACGGAGAGATGACGCCGCGACCGTTTAT
>Ga0193718_1000204_pt1 | contig 14299 bp, 8 predicted proteins | sample U2a1metaG_FD_144918 | JGI IMG/M metagenome (GOLD analysis project Ga0193718, IMG submission 144918) | Soil microbial communities from a riparian zone of the East river system, Colorado, United States - U2a1 | ecosystem: Environmental > Terrestrial > Soil > Riparian zone | place: USA: East River... | reverse complement strand
TTCCATCAGTTCTTACAAAATCAATACATGATCACAACAAATGGCTAGTGTTGCGACCAATTAGATTTGAAACATGAATGAAGGGTCGGAACTTATTTTCATGGTATTTTAAGCCATAGCTGTGTTGCAGAATAAAATTGTCGCAACACTAGTGTTGCGGATATTTAATTTTGCAACGTTGTTGTGGCTGCGGTCAAGTGTCGTCTCCCAAAGGGGACGATAACGGGGGTGGGAAATGGTATCGGGGATTTCGCATCGTCCTCTTAGAGAGACGATGCTGGACCAACCTGTCAAGCATCGTCTTATCTTAACAAAATGTACGTATTAATACCGTACAAAGATCCATGTCCGGCAAAACTACATATTATTCTGGAGAGAGGGATATGCCATGATTATCAGCTATTAAAATCCTTAGCCAGTCTTTTTTACAGTGGGATGGTAACCAATACCGTCGTTCCATGTCCGGGCTCAGTCTTGATTTCATAGTGCCATCCAAACGAAGCCGCCCTTTCACGCATCCCTAAAATCCCCAGGGTTTTACTCTCCGTTACGGATTTTTTATTAAATCCCAGCCCATTGTCTTCTATGCGTAACGCAATCTGATTTACATCGTGAACAAAGTCAACCTTTACCTCAGTCGCTTTTGAATGCCGGGCTACATTGGTCAGGGATTCCTGGAAGATCCGGAACAGGTTGGTCTTTACCGTATCATCCAGTTGCAGTTCTTCTTCGGGTTGACTGAAATGGGTTTTGATCGCGGATCGTTTTTCAAATTCTTTCAAATGCCATTCCATGGCCGCTGCGAGTCCCAATTCGTCCAGCAAAACCGGACGCAGTTCATGTGAAATTCGCCTGACCGATTGCATGGTGGAATCCAATAATGCATAAAGGTCTTTGATCTTGTCTAGCGTGGCATCGTCCGTACTCGTCACCCTTTTCGTCAACCAGGAAACGTCCATTTTTAGAACAGTTAATTGCTGTCCCAGCTCGTCATGAAGTTCACGGGCAATACGGGTTCGTTCTTCCTCGCGGATCTTCAGGAGGTGTTCAGTCAATCGCCGTATCTCTTCATAGGATTGGTTAAGGGTGTCCTGGGCCCGCTTGCTATCCTCGATGTCGGCCGATACACCATACCACTTAACGACGTTTCCTTTCTCATCACGCAAAGGCTCTGTGCGAACCAGGAACCAGCGATATTCCCCGTCCGCCCGCTTCAGTCGCATTTCATCCTCCGAAGGTTCCCCGGCGGCCATGTTCGCAAGCCATTTTTTTGTGGCGCGAGGAAGATCTTCCGGATGGATGATGCCCATCGGCTCTTTTGATTCCTGCTCTAAAGAAAGGCCTGCATAATCCATCCAACGCTGACTGACGAAATCGATCGTGCCGTCAGGCAAAATACTCCAGGCCATAATCGGAATGGTGTCGATGATAAGCCGGATGCGATCTTCACTTCTTCGCAGGGCATCCTCGGCTTGCTTGCGCTGCGTAATATCACGGACAACGGCCAGAATTCTGCCGTCCGGAAGCATTTTGACGTTCTCTTCTATATCAAAAATGGTTCCGTCTTTTTTCCTCATTCGCCTGTCCCGGAGAAGGGCAGCACCTGCCAGAAGCAAATCGAACCGAAGCGGATCTGTTCGTAATTGCTCCGGGTCGACCAGTCTCATCAAATTTATTCCATTCAATTCTGTTTCGGAGTAGCCGAACATTTTGCGAAAACTGGTATTTGCTTCTATGAGGTTTCCTTGCTGGTCCGTGATCAGAATGGCATCGGAAGCTTGCTCTACAAGGGTACGGTAGCGCAACTCCGATTTTTTTAATTCTTCTTCTGTCTTTTTTCTTTGGTCGATCTCTATTTGCAAATAGGCAATTGTGTTGATCAATTCCAGGGTCCGAACTTCCACCTTTTGTTCCAGTTCAAAGTTTGATCGTAGTAATTCCGATTTGATCTCTTTTAGCCCTGCCTCTTCCAGAATTTCCCACGCTCCTTTGCGTTTTGCAATAACGCGTTCATGCGAATGGGCAACATCGAGAAGAGAAGCAGCATTCGACGAAAGGAGTGGGTAGGTGCATAAAACAATCATCCGCTTGCCCTTGATCGATGTATTCAGCTCGCGTTCATAATTCATAAAGTCGTCCCAATGTTCTCCGGGAGAGTCCGGAGTCCTTGTGATGGGTTCAAGCCAGCTCTCATTGCCATTCACACGCATTCCTTCGTATCCGGACGCCAATGCTTTGTTGAGTTTATCGTCCAGGCGGTTAATTATTTCCTGAGAATTGACCTTTCCACCCGTAAGGTACCAGTCGGCATGGGTAAGGATCTCCATACTTTTCTTTTGAAGAAAATGATCAAAACCAGGGATAGTTTGCCGTAGTGCCTGAAGAGCATCGTCCAATGGGACCGGATCACTGGTGACCCAAACGCAATACTCATTGGTCTCCAGTCCTGCTTTGAAATAAGGAATAAGAAGGTCGAGTAGATCTTCTTTTGTTTCATAAAACTGACAACAGTGCGTCCCCCAGTGTATGTCGCCCAGGACGTCAATGCCGCTTCTCCTTAATTCGGTCATGTTTTTACTACCCTCGCTTTCCTTTTCAAAAATCTCCTAATAGTTTTCTGGCGATTTCATAGGCAGATTGGAACCTATGTAATATAGTTATTTAGGGTAACTTTATCCGTAAGATTCAAATGATCTCAAGATCATATTTTTTACGCTTTACGATTGTTGTTTCCCTGGTTTGGTTCATGGCAACAATGAACTTCATGACCGGTTGTCAGTCGCCGGCAAAGGACACTGTCGTGAATAGGCTGAATACCAACGGAAGAAATGATGCCTGGGGTTTTGCGGGACCCGGCGGGGGAGGGGCAACGTTTTATCCTGCAGTCAGTCCACACAATTCAAGCATTGCATTTTTGAGTTGTGATATGACGGGATCTCGTTTGTCCAAAAACGGCGGAGCGTCCTGGCGCATGTTCAACTTGCGGGGTGTAACCCGCTGCTATGTTTTTGATCCGTTGGATTCCAATGTAGTGTATGCCAATGCCGGTGGACTGTTCAAGAGCAAAGATGGCGGTACTACCTGGAACTTGTTCTACCCTCCACCGGAAGAAGTCGTCGGTATCGTTGCAAAAGGAGACCACGCGGAGGAAGTAATAGTTACACGCGACAGCTCCTATCGCAACGTCGTGGCGTTGGCCATCGACCCTGAAAATTCAGCGAAACTGTATGCCGCCATCCAGATAGATAAAACAATTGCTTTTTATGAATCTGATGATAGTGGAGTGCATTGGAATAAAGAAAAAGAATTTGAAGAGGGCGTTAAGAACATTTATGTCGTTCCCCAATCTCCACGCGAACGCAGGACCATTTATATCACTGGAAAAAGATCAATTGCGGTAAGAAAAAACGGAACATGGACGGTTAATAAAGGACCTGTAGGTGTAGAGCGGGTGACCGAATTTGCGGGTGGATTTGATCATCGGAAAAATACGTTTGTTATCTACGCTGTCGCGGGTAAATCGTATTTCAATCCCGAAGGAGATGCGTCCGGAATATACTTCTCCGATAACGGAGGCGCTACCTGGCAAAACAGGGAAGGAGGATTGCTGGGGATGACCACTAAAAATGCCCCCTTGCCGGAATGGCGAAGTGTTGCTACCAGTGCACAGCATCCGGAAGTGGTTTATATTTCTTATGCTAACCTGAAAATTCACCCGGATACCACGTGCATCGGTGTGGCGAAGAGCGTGGATTACGGAATGAATTGGACATTGGTTTGGAAAGATAAACTGTCAAAAGGCGGAGACCTCACCGCCGCTAACCTGGAGGGAGGGTGGATCAATGAACGATTTGGTCCGGCATGGGGAGAAAACCCGTTTTCTATCGGGGTATCCGCAACAAGTCCTGAGGTTTGCTACACCTCTGATTTTGGACGTGTCATTAAAACGGAGGATGGCGGTAAAACCTGGTCGCAGGTGTACACCAAAAAGAAAGCGGGTGCAGACTGGATCTCGCGGGGATTGGAAGTGACTACCGGCTATAGTGTTGTCTTTGATCCCCTCCATGAGAACCATTTGTTTATCACCGACACCGATATCGGCCTGATGGAAAGCAATGATGGCGGTGAAAGTTGGCGGAGTGCGACGGAGAACAATGGCATTCCTAAGGCCTGGGCCAACAGCACCTATTGTTTGACATTCGACCCGGAAGTGAAGGGCAAAGCGTGGGCGGCCATGAGCGGAACGCATGATTTACCCCGGCCGAAAATGTGGAGACGAAAAGGCATAGCCGGATTCAAAGGAGGTATTGTAGAAACCGATGACGGTGGAAAATCGTGGAAGTCAGTCGGCGGGCAAATCGGTGAGGCTGCCTTTACGGATATCCTGATCGATCCCGGCAGTGATAGAATATCCAGAACGCTATACGCCTGCGCTTTCGGGAAAGGTGTTTATAAGTCCAACGATGGAGGTAAAACGTGGAAGCAGAAGAACAATGGAATTGCAGGCAAAGAGCCCTTTGCCTGGCGAATCACTCGGCAGCAATCCGATGGTGTCCTTTTCCTGGTTGTAAGCAGAAGGAGCGAAGACGGAAGTATAGGAAATGGAATGGACGGCGCCGCATATCGCTCAACTAACGGCGCGGAGACTTGGGAAAGGATTTCACTGCCAAAAGAAACCAATGCGCCTACCAGCCTGGTCGTTGATCCATACCATCATGGAAGGCTCCTTCTTTCGGCCTGGGGAAGGGTGACTCCGGGAAAATTTTCGCCCGATATTGGCGGTGGTATTTTTCTGTCCGAAGATGACGGCAAATCCTGGACGCACGTGCTGAAGCAGGATCAGCACATTCACGATATCACTTATGACCCTCGTATTAAGACATTTTATGCCTGTGGGTTTACCGGCTCGGCGTATCGGTCACTCGACTGTAAAACCTGGGAACATATCCGGGGGTATAACTTCAAATGGGGTAAGAAGGTTGAACTGGACCCAAGAGATCCGGAAAAAATATTCATCATCACCTTTGGTGGGGGAGTGTGGTATGGGCCTGCATCCGGTGATCCCAAGGCCGTAGAGGATATTTCTAATCCTGTGGCCGTTTATTGAGTCAAGCAAACGTTTGCATACATTCCCGGATTTTTGTTTATAAATTGGATAATCAGTTCAATCAGGACGTCCGATTTTAACAATTAACCAGTAATGCGTATGAATGAATTATTCCGAAAAAATTCCAGAGCGACCATTTGCATGCTGCTGATGGTCATGTATTTCGCGATGCCGGTGGTACCGGCGTCCGGAAATACCAGGCATCGCCTGAATGTGTTTTATGCCATGGCCTTCGAAAAGGTCATTACCGGGAGGGTAACCGGAGAGGATGGCACTGCCTTACCTGGGGCTACCGTCATCGTAAAGGGTACAGGGATTGGCACAACGACGGATTCCGATGGCCGATTCACCCTGTCGGTCCCCGATAATGCGGAGACCCTTGTGATCTCCTTTGTCGGGTACACGGTGGAGGAAATAGTCATTGGCACCCAGACCGTCGTCAACGTAACGCTTCGCGACGATCAAAAGACGTTGTCCGAAGTACTGGTAGTAGGGTATGGTACGCAACGCAAGAGTGATTTTGTCGGAGCGATCAGTTCCGTAAAGGGCAGTGAACTTGCCCTCTTGCCAATGCAGCGGGCGGATCAGGCTTTGCAAGGCCGTGCTGCCGGCGTAATGGTTGTTAACACCGATGGTTCACCGGGAGGCAATACGACGATCCGGATCCGCGGCTCGAACTCGATCAATGGAAACAATAGCGCACTTATTGTTATTGATGGATTACAGGGTGGTGATTTTAAATCACTGAATCCAAATGATATTGAATCGATTGAAGTATTGAAGGATGCTTCGGCGACTGCCATTTATGGTTCACAGGGAGCTAATGGAGTGATCCTGGTGACGACCAAAAAGGGCAGGACGGGCCCCCCGGTTTTTAATTATAATTTTAGTATTGGCGCACAGCAATTGAGAAAGAAACTGGATCTCATGAATGCGGTGCAATTTGCCAATACGACGAATGACTTCAGGGCAACGCAAGATGCCAACGGTCCGCTTCCGCCAAGGTTTACGCCGCAAGACATCGCCGGATTTGCAGCGAATGGCGGAACGGATTGGCAGAATGAGATCTACCGCAACGGTGCGATGCAAAATCATCAGTTGTCCATCAGTGGAGCATCCGACAAGGTAAGTTACCTGGTCTCCGGCGGCTACCTGGATCAGAAAGGCATCGTGATCAATTCTGCCTACAAACGGTATTCGCTTCGCGCCAATGTAAATGTGGATATCAACAAATGGTCCACCTTCGGCCTGAGCCTGGCGGCAACAAAAGAGATTGGCAACGCACCCCCTTTTGGTGAAGGCGCGGGAATTGTTGATCCGCTGGGGCAGACTACCGGTACTGCTCCGCGATGGGCTCCCACCGTACCGGTCCGGGATGCATTGGGCGCCTACATTTTGCAACACCCGTCCGGATACGGTGCTGCAAACAGCTGGAACCCCGTGGCCAGTGCCCTGGAACCTGTTGTTGAAAATAATACCGCCCGCAATATGATCAATACGTTTCTGGAGTTCAGACCTTTAAAAGGTCTTTCCTTGCGGATCAGCGGTGGAGCGATTATTCAGAATACAAATAATTACCGGTATTTCAATTCCCTTACCTATGCAGGAGCCAGCGCTGCGCCAAGCCCTGGCGATGCTCAGGTTGAAAGTGGTACGTATGCGCGATATCAGAATACCAATCAATTAACCTACAATAAGGAGGTAGGAAGGCATCACATAACGGTTACGGCAGTGGCCGAGCAAACCATTCAAAACACGAAGAATTACCTTTTCAGAGGAACGGGGTATGCCGACGATATTACCGGCGTTAATGATTTTGGATCCGCCGCCCTGGTGACGGGATCATCGTCGGTTATCAAAAGGGTTCTCAATTCTTATCTCGGACGCGTGAATTATGTATTTGCCAGCAAGTATGCGCTAACGGCATCCTACCGCGCAGACGGCTCTTCGGTGTTTGGCGCTAACAATAAATGGGGTTATTTTCCTTCGGTCGGGGCAGCGTGGTCTGCTTCGGAAGAAAGGGTGATTAAAGACCTCAACCTTTTCTCCACCCTTAAGCTTCGCGGAACGTGGGGGATCACCGGGAACCAAAGTATTAATCCGTATCAAACCATTGCTCAGCTAACGTCCATCGATGGGGATGGCAATGCAAATAAATATCCCTATGATGGACTTGGCTCATCTCAACCTGCCTATATATTGGCCGTACCCGCTAATAATCTGAAATGGGAAAGTACGACACAATATAATGTAGGACTGGATGCAGGTTTTTTTAACGGAAGGGTAAACGCCACGGTCGAATTTTATAAAAAAACGACGAAAGATTTGTTGTTGGGCCGTACGCTACCCTCGCTCACGGGCTATACATCGAGAATCGACAATCTTGGATCGATGCAAAACAAAGGAATTGAAATTTCCATTGCTGGAAATCCATTAATCGGAGAAGTGAAGTGGAGTACGGGACTCACGTTTTCAGCCAACAGAAGTAAAGTGTTGAACCTGGGGGAACTCTCGACAATCGAATTCAGAACGACGACCGGGGGAGGATATAACTTTTCCAATAGCGGCAGGGCACTGATGAATCTTAAGGTTGGCCATCCCCTGGGGGAGATGACCGGCTATGGCGTAGTAGGTACATGGGGCACAAGCGAAGCGGAAGTAGCCCGTACCTTCGGACAACTGCCGGGGGATCAAAAATTCGAGGATGTTAATAAAGACGGTAAGATTGACGCGAAGGACCTGAAAGTGATCGGGCAAGCATTGCCAAAATTTATTTTTGGTTGGACCAATCAAATCCTGTATAAGAATTTTAGTCTTAATCTTTTGATTCAGGGTACCTACGGTAATAATCTGTTTAATGGGGGCAGAGTTCGACTGGAGGCCCCGGGAGAAGGAACGAGTACGGCTTTGTTAAACCGCTGGACCCCTCAAAATCAGGATACGGACGTACCGGCATTTACCAAGCAAAGTGTAAGAACCGCAGCCGCCCTTCCTTCTCCTACCGTTACGGCGCGACTGCTGAGCAGAACGGACAACCGGCTTTCACGTTACGTTGAAAACGCATCGTATATCAGGCTAAAGAATATTACTCTTGGCTATAATTTGCCTGCCTCCGTTATCGGCTCCCGAATATCAAAGCTTCGGGTGTATGTAAGTGCAGCCAATCTTTTAACGATTACCAAATACAACGGATATGACCCCGAAACAAGTTCGTTTAATAATAACGATGCCCGGGCGGGTATAGACTTTAGCAATTACCCAACGGCAAAAACATATATGTTCGGTATTGATTTAACGTTTTAAACAGTATTAACATGAATACGATATTAAATTCAATAGGCCATAGGTTTAAAACCAGGCCTCTGTTTGTGCTCTTGCTTATTTGTTTTGCCGGATGTGAAGACCTGAACGAAAAACCAGTCGGCATTGCTACTCCTGCCACTTTTTATAATTCGATACCACAGTGCGAGGCGGCATTAGCCGGTTCCATGTCTACGCTATGGGGATGGTATGTGGCCCCGGGATATGGTTCCGGTGATGGTTTATCGTCCTGGTTTTCCAACGATGATCAACTGGAAGGCGGTGACCTCAATATTGAATCGGATCATGCCAGCGGCTTATGGACAGCGCATTATAAAGCGTTGGCAAACATCAACAGCTTGCTCCATGCGGTGAAGAATGGGTCGTTGGCAACCTACCCACCGGAGGAGATTGATAAAATAGTGGCCCAGGCGAAATTCCTGCGGGCGTTTAATTATTTCTATCTGGTGAGAATGTTTGGGGACCTTCCATTAATTACAGAAGATACCCCCGACCCGGTAAATACCCCGATTACAAAGCGCACGTCCGTGGCGGAGGTTTACGATTTGATCGTTAGCGATCTTACGTTTGCGATGACGACAATTCCTTCGAAGACCGACCTCGGTGGCGCCACACCCGGCCGGCCGACCAGCGGGGCCGCCAAAGGCCTGCTCGCCAAGGTTTACCTCACGATGGCCACGGCACCACTCAATATCACCGGCAATTATGCGAAGGCCGCGTCGCTGGCAAAGGAAATAATCGATGGTGGAGAGTATGCCCTGATCCCGAATATCTGGGAGGTATTCTTAAAAAGCAACAAGTACGGTTCAGAAGCGATGTGGAGTTTTAACTCGTCGGAAGATGATCCCCAAACGGATGAAAACATAGGAAAGCCGGATGAGATCGACGGATACGGTGGAGAACAAGTGGCGATGTATTTTGATACGACATTTGCCCATCAGCCCCGGAGAGATGCTTATTTGCTCCGGTACGCTCTGGAAGACAATGCTCCCAATCCGCCTGACACGATACTCTATACGACTGCATTTGATACCGGCTTACCGTTTATCAGAAAACTTTACAATGAGCCCTACATCACATTGGACGAAGGTTTTGGAGGGTCTTCCGCCAACTGGTTTATTTTGCGGTATGCCGATATCTTGCTCATCTATGCAGAAGCCGCGAACAGGGTAAACGGTGCACCTACTCAAGACGCCGTTGATGCGATCAATCAAATTATCAATCGTGCAAATGGTACCACCGGAAAAGAGGCGGTGGCAACTATTGGGATGACCATGCAGGTATTTGAAGATAAAGTAATTCAGGAAAGAAGTTGGGAGTTATGTTTTGAATTAGGCGATCGTTGGTTCGATCTTATCAGGAAAAGAATTCTGGATAAGGCTATTGCTGCCAACGGTCTCCCCACTGCGCTGGTGAATTTTACACCGGACGATTATTTGTTCCCTATTCCTACTTTTGATGCTAAGACCATTGGTCAGAATCCAGGTTATTGACCAGGGAAAGGTCTGAACGAGATGAACAGCGTAATGCAAAAAAGTCCAGAGCAATCTGGACTTTTTTGTTGTTGTCGCCATTCCACCTTCACTACTTCCCGAGATTAAATTGAAACTATGATAAAATTGATTTACTCTGCCGGCATTTCGAATATATCCTGAAAGGCTTTCTCGATTTTGTAAATTTCTGGATCTGTTAGTTTTTCAAATTTATCCCTTTTGCGTTTTGATAACCGACCGTGATTGTTATGAATCAACCGGATCAATTGGTCAATCCTACGGTCAGGGATATCAACGATTTTTTGGATCGCGGATTTGGCCTCGTCGTACTTCATGAGGAAGTCCATCTCTTGAAAGATATCCTCAGCAATTGTATCCTTGATAATATTGGCCAGGTAAATGCTTTGTTCAGTGAGCTCGGGGTAACGATAGTAACCCTCTATTTCGTCTGGATTTTTGACGGTGATAGATTGGTTCTCATTCGCATCAAATTTTATTCTTTTCATTAAAGGTTTTGAATATTTCTCCAGGATCTGATCGTATTCTTTGATGTGGTTAATCATGTGGGCAGATACTGGAATGATCATTCCTTTTTCAACCACTTGGTTTCTAATAAGGAAATCGTGAATCAGAAACCTATGGATCCGACCGTTACCATCTTCAAAAGGGTGGATGAAAACAAAACCAAAGGCAACGGCAGCCGCTTGAACTGCAGGGTGTGCAGGTTCACTTTTCTGTGCCATCCTTCTCAGACCGTCCATCAACGATGTTACGAATTGGGGAGGTGGAGATACGTAGTGGTATACTTCCTTGAAGTTGTAATTGGTGCTACCAATAAAATTTTGATCCTTTCTGTAACCGGGAACAGCAAACCTGGGATCCACAATTGTGTTTTGGAGCGCTGTCAGATTTTTTTCATTTAGCAATGCTTGAATAGTTTCCTCACCGGCTTTTTCGAGGATTGAAATAAATCTGTCCATGCGATCCGGTGTTGGCTCTTCTCTTTCAATTTGGTAAGAAGACTTGGTCTCTTTCTTATATAGATAGTTGACGGCGCGGTAGAAGATTTCTGGAGGAAATGTCTTTGTGAGATCAATAACCATTTTCTTGAAATCGGGCTCCAGCGCTTGGTTTAAGTTTTTTGTCTTGCGGATGACAGGAGAAAATTCGCGCGTACCCATCAAGTTGTCATTGATCCACCATCGAGAGACCTTTTCAATCTTTCCGGTGGCATATTTATCAGGATCGATCAGATCGACGTAATTAGTTTTGGCCGTGTCTTCTATGGGCAGTTTGGTGCCCGTCAGGAATTCGAACAAGTATCCAATCCGGCGCTGGAAACTTCCTTTAGGTTTTAAGTTGATATAGGAGAGTACCTCATCCAGCGAGAGCTTTTTAAATACAGATCTTAAAAAATCGAGGCTAAGGTCATCATATTTAAGACCAAATTCGATATGCTCTAAAACTGATTCGTCGACCCTGTAGGTAGGGGGGTAGGTTTCGATGATGTTGCCCCCTTCTTCAATTTCCAGTCGTAGCCTGGTCCCTAGATGTGACTGATGTGTCAGGGCTTGGTCCAGACCATATTTCTGCTTTAACCAGAGATTTCCAAGGGGGATGGGGCCGGTTGACATTGCAATAATTCGTGTTTTATGGCAATAAAATTAATACTTTTTGAACTATCTGCAATAATTCCTATGCTCGGCCGAATCAACGGATTTCAACTGAAACGGCATATTTTCCTGTTTCTATGAAATAAATACTATCCTTCAGGGCATTATTGCAATAATAATCATACCAATGAACCCTCAGCAGGCCATTGAGCTCGAGTATATAAGCCGGCTGCATTGGTTTTCTATGAGTGGATATTCCGGAGATGCTGACCCCGTTACCGGGCATGCTGACCCCTGTTAGGGGTGCGGCACGGATGGATCGATTAACTCCGCCTTTCAAGGCGGAGTTAACCACAGCATCTCCTGGTAGGCTTTAGCCATGAACGACTGCGTAGAAGTCATGGCTAAAGCCGGTTTCTGTTTCATCTTCCAACTCCGCCATAAATGGCGGAGTTAATCAACTGCTTTCTCCAGCAAAAAGTGACTCAAGCTTCACCACCTATTAAAAGACAAAAGTGCAGGGGCACAGTGCTAGTTTTTCCGAACTTATCCTTGGACGGGGAGTCCCAAGAATCCAAAATCATAAGTCCACTAATGCGGCTTCCCTGCACTACATAAATGATTAATAACCAATGACGTGCCCCCTCATCGTCCCAACGCCCTTCTAATCATATCAATACTTTTAAGAAAGAGACTGGCATTATTGTCCGCTGGGCAGCATATTCCGGATACCACCGATTTTCCACCTTCCTTTTTCAGAGACAACGATGAACGTACTCCACATTTTTCTGGGAGTGCCGTCCGTATTTTGTATTTCATATTTACAATCAACAATTGCACTATTCGGATTTAAAAGGCGTATTTTTTCTATGTTGAGCGTTCTTGTTCCCGGGCTATTGGCCGAACTCTGTAACATTCCCTTTACGGAAGCCGCTATTCCATTTCTCCATTCCCCGGTAGAGACCAATTGATCAACATCAGTCGTTAAAATACTCTTCAGAAGAAGGGTGTCCCTTTTTTCCCTCGCTTGTGAATAGTTATCAATTAATTGATAAATATCCTTTTTCTGTTTGTCGTCGGGCAGGAGAGTCTGGCCTTGTAGAAATAAAGCGCCTGTGATATTGAAAGAGATGAGTAAAAATAGTTGTTTCATGTTGCAGTGATATTCTAAAATTAACGAGTTTTGGCTAACGGGAAAAGGGGTTGGGCAAAATAATCGCCTTTGGCTTTTTTCGTGAAGAATTAATTAAAGTGCCAAACCAAATTATTTCCAGCCTCTGCGCCTACTTTGCGCCTCTGCGTCTCTGCGGTGGAAAATATTTTAAGCAAATTCCCTAAAAACCTCCAGCATCTTGCGGTCGAGTTTGTGACCCTTGAAATCTTCATACTTCACATCCTTGCGATCGCTGTCCAGCAAACCAAACCCGCCACGGAAATTCCACATCGCATATCCCCAGCCCGCTTCCTTCCACAAGGAAAACAAATCCCTGTACCAGGCCAGCACCACATCATGCGGCGTGTTGTTGAATGCACCAAACTCTCCGACATGCACTCCGACGCCGTTTTGCTCAAGCCTTTTCCACGGATCGATCAGTTGCATCTTCAACCGTTTCTTGTTCCATTCCATATCGAGGGGGATTCCCCATTGCGCCAGTTTTTGTTTGTAGGCATCCGTCAGGTTGGGACTAGCCCATCGCAATTCCGCTGCCTCCGCCTGCCGCAGCGGCCAGGTTGGTGCGGGCCACGACTCGCTGCTATAGACCCAGGAGGCTCCATAATGGCTGACCTGCATTGGTTCATAACCGCGGGTGCTCTGCGCCACATTAAGGTCGATCAGCCCGGGGACAGGATTACGACCCCACCATAACCCGTCGGCAATGATGAGTCGCTTCGGATCGACGCTGCGGATGGCGGATACGGCTCCCTGAACGACCTTTTTGTAAGTCTCATCGCTGACGATGCTGATACGCTCATTAGTGATGGTAGCCGGTTCATTCAAAAGATTGAAGCTGACTTCTTTGTTCGGAATTCCTTTATATCGTTCCGCAAAATGTTTCCAATGGTAGTTGAATGCCTCGCGGGCTTCCTTGTCGCGCCACAAATTAAATGGCTCTTCCCTTGAACGATCGACCGAATAGCCAGGCCCGCGATGAAAGTTGAGGCTCACGTGGACGCCATACTGCTTACCAAAAGCAACGGCCTGGTCGATCTCTTTAAGCTTGTCCTCCCGCAGCACCCGCCAGTTGCCGGAATTCGTCCAGCACAGGTAGGACATGGGAAGCCGCACAAAGTCGAAACCAAGTTCCCGGATCATGGAGAAATCGGATTCTTCAAAGGGCGCATTGCCATTGGACTCTATGAATTTTTCCAGGAGATTGAATCCACGCCACAGGGGTAGTGACGATGCCGTGATGTCGGATTGTTGTTGCGTGGCGGCGCTCTCAACATTTCCAAGCATGCTTACTGCTGCTACGGACTTGACCGCCGTGCCGATAAATTTGCGTCGATTGAGTTTTCTTGTTTCCATTGTATTGTTAGTTATATCCGGAATTGTCTAGTTTACTGCTCATTATATCGGAATTTAGCAAAAAATCTAGTACAATGATCGTCCATCTCATCGACGGCACCTATGAACTATTCCGGCACTTCTACGGCCAGCGTAGTTACAACAAGGGCAAGGACAAACCGTTCGGAGCTGTGGTCGGCGTACTGCATGGAGTATTGCAAATGATAGAAGAAGGCGCTACCCACGTTGGAGTAGCGAC
>Ga0193718_1000203_pt1 | contig 14345 bp, 11 predicted proteins | sample U2a1metaG_FD_144918 | JGI IMG/M metagenome (GOLD analysis project Ga0193718, IMG submission 144918) | Soil microbial communities from a riparian zone of the East river system, Colorado, United States - U2a1 | ecosystem: Environmental > Terrestrial > Soil > Riparian zone | place: USA: East River... | reverse complement strand
CCCCTACACGTCCGGCCCTGCGGGGTGTCTTTTGTTACCGCGTGACCGAACAAATTGTTGAAACCGCCCCGAACTAATACCAATTATTCCGGCTGTTGCTCCATATTCCCCACAATTGCATGTTCTGAAGCGCCCGCCATTCCACATGGCAATCCATGAACATAATATTTCCCCCCGCCGGAAGTTTTTTGTTCATGTGACTCGAGCTATAGCCATCAGTCAATTCCCCAGGATTCGTCGAGGAGACATTGCGCCAAGTTTGGGTATTCGGGTCGGTAGCGGAACCAAATGCGGTTCCTCCGGAAATCACCACGTCGGTCACCATTTCTGTCGCAGCAGTGCCAATGGAATTGGTGAATGACTGCGTGCTCTTCACCAGATACCCCTTCGGAGGGTTCAACGTCGCCAACGTACCGCCGGCCGTGGAGCTATATTTGCCTTTGACCCCGTCGCGGCTGATGATCCATTGATAGCCCGTCACCCGATGGTCGCTGTTACCTGTTCCGGTATAAAACCACCAAAAATCCTGGTTGCGAGTGGCGAGCAGAACGCTGCCGGGACAATAAAAAATTCCGCGATAGAGATTGGAGGAACCACCCGACATGGCATCGGCCATTCCGCGAGGCAGATCCCAGAGAGCGTTGGCAGTTCCGGCGTTGCCGAGTCGCTCTGCGGGCAGATAATCCCGGTTATCCGACGTGTACATTTGAGTGGCCACCCCGATCTGATGAAGATTGCTCGCGCATTTCGCCTTCAGCGCCCTTTGCTTCGCCGACGCCAGCGCCGGCAACAGCATCGCCGCTAGAATCGCGATGATTGCGACGACCACTAACAATTCAATTAAAGTGAACGCGCCACGATTTAGATAGTTGTCCGACAGGCAGGCATTTTTTTTCGTTTTAGGGGAAACAATTATCATAAGAGCGATATAACTTAACCAAGACTAACAAACTTTTTTCACCTCACATCCCTCTTTAGGGGGGTATTTATGCTATACGCACAACTTTATTTGCTATTCTCCACCTTCATCGCCTACGCTCTTGCCGGAGATTCGCTGGGTTTGTTAAGGCCTTGAGTCTAATTCGAAATCATAAGGAGTAATTTATTTCGAAAACACCCCTCCAAAGGGGGATGTTGTCCGTCGAAAAACAATCCATCGTATCGGCATAATTTTGAAAACATTCGCGGAACATAAAGCACTGGGAATGGTCAGAACAATTATGTTCAGCCCCGGGTTTGCCATCATGGGATTTTTATTTCTGGCGCTGTTTTCGTCAGTCGCAGCCACCACCCCAACCTTCCTACACACGCAAGGCCAAGACATCGTCAACGAAAACGGCGACAAAATCATGCTCCGCGGCGTCGGCCTCGGCAACTGGCTCCTGCCCGAAGGCTACATGTGGAAATTCGGAAACGAAGCCGACCGCCCCCGCCGCATCGAGAAACTCGTCAGCGACTTGGTCGGTCCCGACAACGCCAAACACTTCTGGTCCGAGTTCCGGAAAAATTATATCGCCGAAGCTGACATCCAGCGCATCGCGCAACTCGGTTACAACTCCGTTCGCCCCGCCCTGAACTCGCGCCTCTTCGTCACCGACGGAACTCCCACCGTGTATTCCGAAGAAGGTTTTTCTTTGTTGGACAACCTCGTCAAGTGGTGCAAAGCCAACGGCGTCTATGTCATCATAGACACATGCACGCGGCGGGGCGGCCAAACCGGCCGGAACATCGACGACAGCGCGAACGACCGGCCTGAACTTTTCATGGATCAAAAATATCAGGACGAACTCGTCAACCTGTGGACCACCATTGCCAAACGTTACCGGGACGAACCCACCGTTGCCGGCTACGACCTCCTCAACGAGCCCTTGCCTTCCAGCACCGGCGCCGCGCAAATGTACAAATCCCAATTGGAACCGCTTTACAAACGCATCACCCAGGCCATCCGAAAAATTGATTCCAAACACATCATCATTGTCGAAGGCGCCGACTGGGCGAACGATTGGTCGGTCTTTACCCAGCCCTTCGATAAAAACATGGTCTATCAATTTCATTATTATTGCTGGGATAACCCGACCGCCCTGAAGAGCATCCAGAAATACCTCGATTACCGCACCCGCTTGAATGCGCCCGTCTGGGTCGGCGAAACTGGCGAACGCGACAACGCCATCTACTGGGCCACCACCGAGTATTTCGAAACCCATAATATTGGCTGGTCCTTCTGGCCGTGGAAAAAAATGGAGACGCAAAATACTCCCTACTCCATCAAGCCGCCCGCCCAATGGGAAGCTGTCATCGCATACTCCCGCGGCGGCGAGAAACCCTCCCGCGAAGTCGCCCAGCGCGCCTTTGATGAATTCCTCACCAATATTCGCCTTGAGAATTGCACCTATTTCCCCGACGTCGTGAACTCCATGATGCGCCGCGTGCCCGCCCGGATTGAGGCGGAAAATTACGGCGAAGAAGGCCAGAACATTTCGTACTTCGTAAAAAATCCGGACGAACATTCAAAATACTATCGCCTGTCCGACCCCGTATCCGTTACCGCCACCGGCACTGGCCGCTCGCAATCCTGGCAATACATTAGCCTTAACTCCAGCGAATGGACCCGCTACACCGTTTCCAGCGACGCGTCTCGCGACTATCAAATCGTCGTCAAGGCCAAAGCGGCCCACGATCCGGCCACCGTGGAAATCCAAATCGGCGACGAACTGCGCACCGTGACCCTGTCCAACAGCAATTGGAGTGAAATCACCATCGGCACCATCGCCTTTTCATCCGGTGCGAATCATCTGAAATGGATAGTCAAAAGCGGTTCGGCCGATTTGGATTGGATTCAGTTGAATCCGCCCGAAGCTGGACAACGCGCCGCCAGCGGAATCCCCACCGGGTTGCCCACGCGTTAACTTCAAGGTTGGGCCGAGCTGCCACCGCCGCCGATCACCGGTTCAAGAATCGATACTCCCATTAACGTCGCAGGAAACGCGATCCCTTGAAACGTAATCGGCCGCCACTCATATTCGTCAATCATCAATCCACCTTCTCGGAAATATTGCGTGCAACCTCGCCCGCATCGAAAGTCTTGCCACCGCACAAATTATTCATCACAAATTGTCCGGGGGACGGCCATGGGCCAACCGTGGCTCCCTTGGCGACATTATATGCGTTTAGTGGCTGCCGTTTGTAATCTCCGCTCACGATCTCCCCAATCAACTGAAACTGCTCGTGCTTGAATAAACGTATCTTCCTCACCGCAATCACCGTCCCCGTCGGTACCATGCCCCGTGGCTTGACCCAATACGGATCGAAATCTTTATAAGGCTTGAAATTCTCAATCGTGAAATCAGGATTCGCCACGGAATCCAATTCCCCTCGATTCCCGAGCAGAATCGCGTCTCGCTTCAGCACGTATTCGCGGCCCACCTTGAGCACGGTGCTGCCCGACCCAAACTGATCCGACCTCGTCGAACAACCAGCCATGGCAACTGTGATCAGGAAGAATACAATAGATGCGAACCTCATCGTCAATGATTTCGGAAACAAACAGATTTTTCTCATATCTCCTCTCTCACGAAAAGTTTTACTACGCCTGACAATGCGTGTCCAGTCCTCCGTGTGCGGTATCCAGACAGCATAGGGCAGAGCTTCGGCTCAGTGGCAAAAGGGGACGCATGATTTACGAATCATGTCATCAATTTTTGCATAAAGTCAGAGTTGACCCGCTCGGCAGTAAAAACAAAGATATGGCACGCAATTTCTTAATAATACCACCCAAAAGAGGGATGTGTTATGAACGCGAAACCGTATTTTGTTGTCGTCGGACAGTCTAATACCACTACTATGCATCATCGCTTCTCGAAAGGTTCAATGGGCTCAATAAATTTCCGTCAGCTTCGCACGCGCGCGACGTTTGCCGCCGCTCTTTCAATTCTTTGCGCGGCTGTCCGCTTGCAGGCTGCCAGCCCGGAGGCACAAGCGGAAAAACTATTATCGCAAATGACGCTCGATGAAAAAATCGGGCAGATGACACAGGCCGACATGCTCGCCTTGAAGGACAAAGGCGATGTGCAAAAATATTTTCTCGGCTCCGTCCTGAGCGGCGGAAGTTCTGATCCCAAAGCCGGCAATTCTCCCGCAGCCTGGCTCAATGCCGTCGCCGAATTCCGCTCGGCGGCGCTGGAGACGCGGTTAAAGATTCCTTTGTTCTACGGAATCGATGCCGTGCACGGCCACAACAATATCGATGGCGCCGTTATTTTTCCCCACAACATCGGCCTGGGCGCGACGCGCAATGCCAAATTAGTGGAACGCGCTGAACGAGTCGTGGCCGAGGAGATTTCCGGCACCGGCATTCAATGGGCCTTTTCCCCGTGCATCGCAGTGGCGCAAAATGAGCGTTGGGGTCGCACCTACGAAAGTTTTGGCGATTCACCGGATATCGTTTCCCCGCTCGGCGCCGCCGCCGTCCGCGGTCTTCAAGGCAAACATCTATCCGCGTATCCCGCCGTGCTCGCCTGCGCGAAGCATTTCATCGGCGATGGCGGCACTGAGAATGGCAAAGACCAGGGCAACGACGTTTGCGACGAGGCCACGATTCGCAAACTGTATTTGCCGCCTTACGTCGCAGCGGTGAAAGCGGGCGCCGGTTCCATCATGGTTTCCTACAGCAGTTGGAATGGTGCAAAAATGCATGGCAATAAATATCTCCTGACCGACGTGTTGAAAGGCGAACTCGGATTCAAAGGCTTTTTGGTATCGGATTGGGCGGCCATTGATCAGATCTCCAAGGATTATAAAAAAGACGTGGAAGTTTCCATCAACGCCGGCCTGGACATGATCATGGTCCCTTACGGCCCGGGCCAAACCAACAACTACGTCGATTTCATCACCGCCTTAAAAGAATTGGTCAGCGAAGGCAAGGTCCCGCAGTCGCGAATTGATGATGCTGTCCGGCGCATTTTGCGCGTGAAATACCAAACAGGTTTGTTTGACAACCCGGCAACCGATTCGAAACTCACCGCCGCCATTGGCTCGCCGGCTCATCGGGAAGTGGCACGCGAATGCGTGCAGCAATCATTGGTGTTGCTCAAAAACGAGAACCATGCGCTGCCCTTGTCCAAAAATATCAAACGTCTCGCCGTCGTTGGCGAAGCGGCGGACGATATCGGAAAACAGTGCGGCGGTTGGACCATCGGCTGGCAGGGCGCTACCGGAAGTGTGACCAGCGGCGGCACCACCATTCTCAGCGCCATTCGCGACACCGTGGGCAAGAATACCGAAGTGGTTTTTTCTCCTGACGGCACCGAGGCAAAAGGCGCCAGCGCAGTTATTGTTGTGGTTGGTGAAATGCCTTACGCCGAAATGAAAGGTGATCGCCAGGAGCCCCGCTTGTCAGAATCCGACGCCGCCTTGATTGAAAAAGCCAAAGCCTCGGGCGCGCCCGTCGTGACGGTGATTCTTTCCGGACGCCCACTGATCCTCGGTTCCGTTCTCGACACCACCGATGCACTCGTCGCCGCCTGGCTGCCCGGCACGGAAGGCCAGGGCGTGGCCGACGTGTTGTTCGGCGACCACAAAGTGACCGGCAAGTTGCCCCGCAACTGGCCGCGCGACGCATCGCAATTGACCGGAAATTCCGTCAACATGGAAAACCCGCTTTTTGCGCGCGGCTTCGGCCTCAGTTACAAGTGAATGATTCCACGTTGAAGGGCGACCGTCACCGCCTCGGTGCGGTCGGCCACGTGGAGCTTTCCCAGGATGCTTTTCAAATGATCTTTGACCGTGTGGCCCGTGATCTTCAGCACGTCCGCGATTTCCTTGTTCGCGAGCCCCTTCGCCATCTGCTCCAGCACCTGTAGTTCGCGCGGCGTCAGGTCCTCAAATATATTTCGCGAGGCCAGCCGCGTGGCAATCTCCTTCGGGATCCAGCGCTGGCCGGCGGCGACTGCTCGCAACGCGGGAATCAATTTATCGCCCGTGGAATTCTTGAGCACATAACCCTGCGCCCCCGCCTCGATCGCGCGATGAATATCGGTGTCGCCATCAAAAGTCGTTAACATCAGCACGCGCGCATTGGGATGTTTGGATTTAATCTCGGCCGTAGCCCAAACGCCGTCCCTGATCGGCATTCGCAAGTCCATAAGCACGAGGTCCGGTCGGAGTTTATCGTAGGCGCTGACGGCCTGGGCGCCATCAACGGCCTCCCCGACGACTTCGAGGTCCGGTTCCGTGTTCACCAATGCCGTTAAACCCATGCGCACAACAAAATGATCGTCCGCCACGAGGATGCGGGTCTTTACTCCGTCTTTCATATTACAGCTTCTGGAGCCGCGAAATCCGGCGAGGGGGAATTTTGTTCAATCGGGACCTGAACCCTAACCTTCGTGCCGCGGCCGATTTCGCTGGAAACGGAAAGTTCTCCGCCGAGGCGTTTGGCCCGTTCCGAAATCCCAAGCAACCCGAAATGACCTTCGCTTGGCCCCGCAGATTTTTCCTGCTCGAAGCCGCGTCCATTGTCCTGGATCTGGAGCATCACATTTTGCGCGCCATAATCCAATTCGATGCTGGCCGCCGTCGCCCCGGAATGTTTGATGACATTCGTCAGTGACTCCTGGGCGATGCGCAGGAGGTTTTCTTCGATGGTTTCGGAAAGTGGCCGCACGCGGCCTTTGGCGCTCACTTCCAGATGGATATTGGTGCCGTCAGTTAGCTGTTTGCAGCTCGTCGAAAGCGCCCCGGGAAGATCGAACTGCTCCAGCGCGCGCGAGCGCAAATCCCAGACCGAACGCCGCACATCCACCTGGCTTTGAGAAACGAGATTGCGCGCCAATTCCAGATGATGGCTCGCGCCCTCGGGCCGCGCGGCAAACAGCTTCGAGGTCGTATCCAATTGAAGCGCGATGCCCGTGAGAGTTTGTTCCACGGTGTCGTGAAGTTCCTGCGCGAGGCGCGTGCGTTCTTTCAGGATGGCTTTGAATTGCAACTCGGATTCCTTGCGCGCGGTGATTTGGAACTTCAATTGCGCCGTGCGTTCCTTGACGCGATCTTCGAGTTGATCATGCGCGTGCTGCAAGGCCAACTGCGCGGTTTCACGGTCATGAATCAGTTCCCGGAGCACCGAGTTTTTCTTCGAGACTGTCACCGACCAGCTCACCGCCACCACCAGCACGGCGAACAGGATCGCGACGCCGACCAGCAAACGCTGGGTTGTAAACCAGCTTGCCCGGCGCAGGATTCGCACGGTACCGGGATCGGCCAGCAGCAATTGCAGCGAATGCAGTTTCTGATCCTCGCCGCTCTGAGTAAAGCAAACGCCCGTGACTTCAACCGTGCTGCCAATCGGGATTGTGGTCAGCTTGTCGTTAGTCTCCGGAACTTCACCTTCAGCGGTGAACGCCAGACCATCGGCTTGCAGCAACAATGCAATTGCCGACGAGCCTAACGTCGTTTGGCTGCGTCGAACGGTCCGCTCCAGCAGCTTCGCCTGGAGCGTGATCAAATCCGCATGATGCCGGCCGATTTGGATTTCTCCAATCGTCGTTTCCTTTGGGGCGGCGGGCATGCGCGTTTCGGATGTTTTCCGGAAGAGAGCGTCGTCCAATACCGGCAGGAAGTGATCGAGGTCAGGAAAGCCCACCACATCCACCACGTCGCCGACTTGCAGTTTGTCGGCCTGGCGCGTTCTCACCTGCAATCCGCTGTTTGTGTCCTGCAAAAACAAATCTTGGCCGGGCCGTTGCATTGTAACGACACCTTTCAAATGAACGCGCTGCCCGGGCTGAATGTCCCGGCGATATTCTCCTACGCCGCTCAATGGAATAATTTCCTTATCAAACGGGTTTTTGCCCTCCAATTGCTCAACCACAAAATCATTGGTAGTGGTCACGAACATCACCACGGACATCAAATGCCTTAACGCCGCCTCTCGATTGAACGAAGCCGCCACCACGCCCCTCGCGCGCACCCGCGCGCCGATGAGATTTTGGGGATCGACGTCCGTTGGCCGCTTCCGAAAAATATGAATACGATTTCCGCCCGAAGCAACCTGGATATCCAGCGCCCATGTCAGCGATGTGACTGCGCGGACAACGCCGCCGATTTCCACCCGCTGGCCATCCTCCAACCCGGACATCAACTGTTCGAGCGAAACACGTTTCGCCTTCGGAAGTGGGGCGGTGCCCAGGACCGACCAGGTCGGCTTCGAAATGACGGGCGCGAAGGCGCCGGGTTGGGTGACGCCTTTTACCTCGACCAAATCTCCCGGCTCGGGATGGTCATCTGCTTTATTCTCCACAAAGACGCCGCTGGTCTCATCCTGAAGAAAGAATTGCCCGCGCCAGGTCGGTTCGGCGGCGGTGACGACACCGCGAACGGATACGGGAAGCTTTTTTCGCGCCTGTTCCGCTGACAGGGAAAGCACGTCGGCTGCGTTGGTCAAAACAGTGGGGGCGGTTTGCGCTCGGGCGGCGGGCAGTGTGCAGCAGAAAACGGCGGCAATGACTGGGAGAAATCGTAGTAACCGGTTCTGGAAGCGCGCTCTAACATTGGACTGCCGGCTCATACCTGATTAGAAAACGCTGCGCCTCCAAAGTCGAGTGTAATTTGCCCTAAAACTAGCAAAATCAAGGGGTAACGGGCCTGGTGGCACGTTACCCCTTGAGCAATTTTCGCTAACTGTTACGCGGCTACCGCGAATGGTTCCAGATCTTCCGAAGGTTGGTCGCGTTTCTCCATCGTTTTCCGGATGGTCTTCAGCGCCTGCTCCTGGATCTGGCGAATGCGTTCGCGGGTGACACCGAAGCGTTCGCCGACTTCTTCGAGCGTCCTTTCTTTGCCATCGTGCAGACCGAATCGCATGGCGAGAATTTCGCGTTCGCGTTCCGGAAGTGTCGCGAGGATTTCCTGCGCCAGAGCGTTGTCGCTTTCGTAAACGAGTTGCTCGGAAGGCAGGGCGGCGTTCGGGTCCGCCACAACCTCGGAAACACGATCCGTGTCATCATCGCCGATGGGCGCGTCCAAAGACACGGGCGCGCGCGATGCCTGGCGATAACGCCGCACTCGCTTGGCGTCCAGGCCCAATTCGCTCGCCACTTCTTCATCGGTAGGATCGCGATCAAGCACTTCGCGCAGGCGCATCTCGGCGCGGCGAATGTGCGCGACCTTGTCCACGACGTGCACCGGCAGGCGAATCGTTTTCGATTGATTCGCCAACGCGCGTTTGATGGCCTGCTTGATCCACCATGACGCATAGGTGGAAAGTTTCGCGCCTTTCTTCGGGTCGAAACGCTCGACGCCTTTCATCAGGCCGATGTTACCTTCATTGATGAGGTCCAGCAGCGGCAGGCCGAGGTTTTCATAATCGCGGGCGATCTTCACTACCAGGCGCAAATTGGCCTTGATCATGTGTTCGCGCGCGCTTTTATCACCGCGCTTGATGCGCTTGGCGAGCACGATTTCCTCGGCGGGCGTCAGGAGTTTCACCTGCCCAATTTCGCGAAGATAGAGTTGCAGTGAATCACCGCTCGGGGCGGATTGCTCCACCGGTTCCGACGGTTGAACCACAGCCGGGGCTTTGGATTCGGGCACGTCAAATTCAATCCGGGGCTGCGCGGTTGCGCCGCGGCTTTTGTTCACCTTGCGGGTTTTCACAACTTCCGCTGCCCCGCGTCCTTGCATTGCAGTTGGTATTCTCATGTTATTACCCTTCAATTCTATTCAGACATCTACGCGCATCTTCTCGTTCATGAAAATGCGCAGTTAAAATATTTTGGTTCCGATTGGCATATCAGGCCGGCACCGACACTGACTCCAGGGTGGAGACAATCGTCTTCTTGCTTACAACTCCAACGGTTTGTTTGCGCACTTCGCCGCCGACGAAATAAAGCAACGTCGGAATCGAGCGAATGCTGAAGCGCTCCGCCAGCGCGGAATTCTGGTCGATATTGACCTTGGCGACTTTGGCCCGGCCGCTTTGTTCGCTGGCGATTTCGTCGAGTACCGGCCCGAGCATTTTGCAGGGACCACACCATTCGGCCCAAAAATCGACGACCACCGGCTGGGAGGATTTCAAGACTTCCGCTTCGAAATTGGCTTCGTTGACTTCAATTGTCAGTTTCATATTGTCTCCGATCTGCGGTTATAATGTAATCGCCGCTGTTACATATTCGCACAAAAAAAGAGAACGTCAAACGGCTCTTTTCCCGGCGTTCATACAGGTGTCTTTCGCGGCCTGGACGACGTCGGCCAAGGTGGTTCTTTGCAGGTCTCGTTCCATGGCGCTTTCAGCCGAGGCAAACACTTTATCCAGCGTTTTCCGGATGCAATGCCCGACCGGACAACCGGCATTCGGCTTCCTGGCCGGGGAGCTGAAGGGCTCCGGCGCCTCGACCGCGCGGTAAATTTCCGCGAGGTTAATGCGCTGTGGCGAGCGGCTTAACCGCGAACCCGCCCCGGCGCCTTTGCGCGTCTCAACAAGTCGCGCCCGCTGCAACGACAACAAAAGCCGCCGAATAATCACGGGATTCGTGTTGACGCTCCCAGCGAGACCGGAGGACGTCACGGGATCGCCTTCCTTGTAAGCAAGGACGGCGAGCACATGCACGGCCATGGCGAAGCGGCAACTTGTTTTCATTATCTATCCTATGTGTAACACGGACGATTACATTTGTCAATTATTTGGGTCATGTTTGGACCTCATTGGGTGTGATTGAAAGTGGGTGAGGAGTCATGCGACCGTACCGGGTAAAGCGCCGGGGGGCCGGCGCACTCCCAAACCTGGCGGAAACTCCTTTGCTCCCTTACTCGCGCTAGCGTCTTGGAGTGCGCCGGCGCTTTCGAGATCAGCCACACGCCAGAAAATCCTCACCGGCTTTTAATCACACTCGACCTTCTTGGGAATGATCGCCGCCTTGGGAATCGCAGGTATTTTTGGCGTTCTGGTGCTAAACGACGCGGCGCGCACGGAGTGACGCGCCCCACCAACGAAAGAACCCATTTAATCGCAGGTTAGTTCTCCTCAAGGAGTTAGGCGTCTCCTGCGGCGCTTAAGGTTTCTGCGTCCACGGCCAGCACAATTTTTCCGTGGACGTGGCCGGTTTGACTTAATTCCTGGGCTTTGCGGGCTTCGGTCAGCGGCAGGACTGTTTCCACGTTCACTTTGATTTGGCCGCTCGCGACGAGTTTTGCGATTTGGATGAGTTCCTCATTTCGCTTGGAATCTTGCCGCATGAAAATGCCGCGGACGCCGCGCGTGGTCGCGGTTTGCTCTGAAGGTGGTTGAACGATCGATACGAGGACGCCGCCGCGGTTCAACACTTTCCAGGAACGTTCCTGCGTGTCGCCGCCGATGGTGTCGAAAACGACGTCGGCATCGTGGACGACGTCTTCGAAACGGGTGGTGCGGTAGTCAATGAATTCATGAGCGCCGAGGCTGCGTACGAGGTTGGCGTTCGGTCCGGAGGCGGTGCCGATGACATAGGCGCCTTTCCATTTCGCGAATTGCACCGCAAAATTTCCGACGCCCCCGGCTGCGGCATGGATCAAAATCTTCTGGCCGGCGCGGAGTTTTGCTTCGTCAAACAAGGCTTGCCAGGCGGTCATCGCGGGGACTGGGATGGCTGCGGCTTGCACGTGATTCAGGCCGGCCGGTTTTTCGATTATCTGCGATACGGGCGCGAGCGCGTATTCGGCATAACTGCCGCTGTGGTCGGCGACAAATCCGAAGACCGATTCGCCGGTGCGAAACTCGGTCACATCCGGCCCCAGGGCTTCCACTTCGCCGGAAAAATCGAAACCCATGATTGCGGGAAAAGGAATCTGTCCGAACTTGCCTTCGCGAATTTTCCAGTCGGCCGGGTTCACGCCCGCGGCGTGAACGCGAACGAGCACCTGGCCGGCGCCGGGCTCGGGGCGCGGGACGCTTTCGAGCTTAAGCACTTCGGGTCCGCCAAACGTGTGAATTTGTATGGCCTTCATTGTTTCGGTCGTAGTCGTTACCATAAATTTTTCTTTCTCTTTTCCAAGTTGATTTACGTTCGGCGCATAAAAGTTGAAATTGAAGTGAGCCGAGGTTTTGTACGAATTAAAGGTTGGCGCATAACGGGGTGGTCACAACCGGGGCGAACACCCCGGTTAAACCTTCCTTAAATTCGAGAAAATATTGGCGATATCGGATTTTTCATTTCCAGAATGAACAAATCCGGCGTTGGGGCGTCGAAGTAGTAACTATTCGTTTACATATGAAAAAATCTGTCATGCTGATGGGAACAATCGTGGGGGCCGCGTTGTGGGCGGGGTGCGTTGAGCGACGAGTGGTTTATGTGCACGATCCGGCTCCGGGCGTGCCGCCGCCGCAAGCGGAGGTTGCGCCGGAAACGCCGCCGCCGGGCGAAGTCCCGCCACCGCCGCAAACTGAAGTGGTGACGGTGGCTCCGGGACCGGCATACGTTTGGATGCCGGGTGTTTGGGCATGGCATGGGCGCTGGGTGTGGGGCCCGGGTCATTGGGCGATCGGGCCGCATCCGCACGCGGTCTGGTATGCGGGACATTGGGCACGGCATGGGCGCCGGTCGGTATGGATTGAGGGGTATTGGCGTTAAGCGTTGTTGAGGTTGAGTCGTCGTGGGTGGCCTTTGTTCCGCCCACTGGACGCGGGCGGGACGCCGCAGGTGCGGCGTCTCTGCCGATGTGGATTTTGACCTGGTTTCGTTGCTTGCCGTACGGGCGAAAGAGGTTCACAAAGAATGAGCTTCTTTGTCAGGGGTGACGTTTTCGTTGAGTGGAAATACCATCAGGGATTTGGTTGTAACCATTGAGTTACAAGTTGGCTCTAGGAGCAGAACATTCGTTGTTAAAAGGGCCGTTGAGGTATTCGACGGCAGTTATGCGCAAAGAGTGCTGATTTCATGGAAAAAAATGATCAAGTTTCAGGAGGCGCTCGCACGGAGCCGCCCACAAAACCATCCGCCGCGCCCGTTGCCGGTGCGCCTCGCTCGCGCAAGTGGCCGTGGATAGTTGGCGCGCTGGTGGTGTTGTTAATCGTGGTCATTGTCCTACGCCGCGGACAATCCAAAGCCGAGGCAGGGGCGGGTGGTGGCGGGCGGGGCGGAGCGGCAGGGCAGGCGGTCATGATCGAGATTGCGGCGGCGAAAAAGGGTGACATCGGAGTTTATGTGAATGCGCTGGGAACGGTGACGCCGTTTTATACGGTGTCGGTCCACACGCGGGTGGATGGGCAATTGATTTCCGTGCATTACAAGGAAGGGCAATTGGTTCGCGAGGGTGACCCGCTGGCGGAAATTGATTCCGCGCCTTTCGAGGCCGCTCTTACGCAGTCGGAAGGAGAACTCGCGGGACAATGCGTTGCTGGAAAACGCGCGACTGGACCTGAGTCGTTATCAAGAAGCGTTTGCGAAGAACGCGATTCCCAAACAGCAGTTGGATACGCAAGTTTCAACAGTGCATCAATTCGAGGGGACGGTGAAATTGGACCAGGGGCAGGTGACGAATGCGCAGGTGCAATTGAATTACACGCACATCACGTCGCCGATCACGGGGCGGGTGGGGTTGCGGCTGGTGGATCCGGGAAATATTATTCATGCGAGCGATGCGAATCCGCTAATCGTGATTACGGAACTGCAGCCGATCGCGGTCGTGTTCAATGTGGCGGAAGATTATCTGCCGCAAATCCAGGGGCAATTGAAGCAGGGGAAACAATTGGCGGTGGATGCGCTGGATCGCTCGCAGCAAAAGAAGATTGCGTCGGGCGTTTTGCTGACGCTGGACAACCAGATTGATACGACGACCGGGACGTTAAAGCTCAAGGCAATTTTTACGAATGAGGATGAAACATTGTTTCCAAATCAATTCGTGAATGCGCGGTTGTTGGTGGACACGCATCGGGGGGTGACGCTGCTGCCGAATCCGGTCATTCAACATAATTCGCAGGGGGCGTATATTTATGAGGTGCAATCGGGCGAGACGAATCAGACGGTGGCACTTAAAACGATCACGGTGGTGACGACCGAAGGCGATAACTCGGAGGTGGAAGGGCTGGATGCAGATGCGGTGGTCGCGGCTTCGAATTTCAATCGGTTGACGGATGGGGCGAAGGTGACGGTGCGGAAGCCGGGGGAAGGGAAGCAGGCGGGCGGGGGAGCGACGAACGCGCCGATGGAGCGACGAACGAATTCTCTGGGGAGAAAAGGGAAGAAGCCGGCGAGTGGCGCAGAGTGATCTTTGATGAGTCCTTCGCGACAATTTATTTTGAGGCCGGTGGCGACGTCGTTGCTGATGATCGCGATCCTGCTGTCGGGGGCAGTGGCTTACCAGCAGCTTCCGGTGTCGGT
>Ga0193718_1000202_pt1 | contig 14364 bp, 30 predicted proteins | sample U2a1metaG_FD_144918 | JGI IMG/M metagenome (GOLD analysis project Ga0193718, IMG submission 144918) | Soil microbial communities from a riparian zone of the East river system, Colorado, United States - U2a1 | ecosystem: Environmental > Terrestrial > Soil > Riparian zone | place: USA: East River... | reverse complement strand
ATTTATGTGTTTGGATGCACTGGAGGGTTTTTAGCCAGCTCCACTGATGCTGTTACTTGGACATCTAGAACAAGCCAAACAACAAGCACAATCAATACAATTACTTATGGAACTGTATATGTGTATGGAGCTGGTGGTGGAAGAGTTGCAAGTTCTACCGACGCCACAACTTGGGTTAATAGAACCAGTGGTACAACCAGCACAATTCTTTCTGTGGTATTTGCAAACAGCCTATATGTTTATGCAGGGGTAGGGGGAACTTTAGCAACCTCTACTGATGCTACAACCTGGACAAGCAGAACCAGCGGCACAGCCTCAAATATTTACGGATTAGCTTATGATGGGGTTAAATGGACTGCTATTGGTCAAGCTTTTGCTTTAACTTCTACTGATGCGATTACCTGGACGACTATTACTCAATCTGGAACAAACCAAGCTCTACAAGGTTTGACTTATGGTGGTGGATTATATGTCACTGGGGGTGGAGCAGGAACTCTTTTAACTTCCACAGACGCCACAACCTGGACAAGCAGAACAAGTAATACAGCTTCTCAAATAAATGCATTAACTTTTGGGACTGTTTATGTTTATTCCACTCAGGGAGGCGGTATTGGTTCATCTACAGATGCCATCACCTGGACGGCAAGATCTAGTGGAACGACAAGCAGTCTTTTCGGATTAGCTTATGGGGGTACTTATGTATCTGTAGGGGCAACAGGAGCTGCATTGACATCAACAGACGCTACAACCTGGACAACACTATCAGGTTTAGTAACTACCCAAACACTAAAGTCTGTAATTTTTGGTGGTTCGTTGTATGTGACAGCAGGATTTAATGGTGTGCTTTTTACTTCTTCAGATTCTGTTACCTGGACTTCTCAAACAAGCAACACAACCTCTTCATTAAACAGTTTGGGTTATGGAACTTATTACGTAGCAGTAGGTGAAGGAGGAGCAATAATTAGCTCTAGCGGAACTTATCCTTATAACTCCGCAACACAATTTCAGTTGCCAACTGATGCAGGAATCGGTATAACCACGGAGTTAACAACTAATTTTAAAAGATCACTTTTCATAAGGGCTACATAATGAATTCAAAACTTTTTATAGCTACACCAGCATTCGATGGGAAAGTTCACGTTCCTTTCGCTATAGCTTTAGCTGAAACTTTTGTTTTGTGTGCAAAAAATCATATCAATGTTGAGTACAGGGTTTTAACCACTGGATCTCTTTTGTGTGCTGAGAGAAATAGATTAATAAAAGCATTCTTAGAATCCGATTGTACTCATATGCTTTGCATTGATTCCGATCTAGGATGGCCACCAGAAGCTGTGATAGCTTTATTGAAAAAACAAGAGCATTTTATCGCAGGATGTTATCCAACAAGAACTGACAAAGCTTTCCTTTTTAGACCAGTAGTAAACGAAGACCAGTCTTTGGTGGTTAATAAAGAAAAGGGTCTAGTGCAGATGAGTTATATTCCAGCAGGATTCATGCTTCTGACTAGAGAGATGATTGAAAAAATGGTACAAGACAATCCAGATAGAAATTTTGTTCCTAAAGATCCCGCAAATCCTTCAGGATGTGCTTTATTTAATACCGAGATTTATGAAGGGGAGTTTTGGGGAGAAGATTATGTGTTTTGTCGTCTAGCTAGACAATCAGGATTCCAGATCTGGGTAGACCCAATGATTCAGTTTAACCACGCAGGAAACATAGGAATGTTAGCTGAAGTGTTGACAGACAAACCACCCGAAGAAACCGCAGCAGAAAAAGAAAAAAGGATATTAAAATGCCTCTAGTTAAAGGAAAAAAAGCTAGCTCAAAGAAAGGTTTTTCAGAGAATGTAAAAAGAGAAATACATGAAGGAAAACCACAAAAACAAGCCGTTGCGATCGCTTATTCGGAAGCTCGCAGGGGCAAAGAAAAAAAGAAGGCTAAATAATGGACAAGAAAATTAAAAAGATAGAAAAAGGCACAGCTAAACTCATGAAAGAAGAGAAGTCTCTCATGAAAGAAGACCACAAAAGAGATAAGGTTTGTAAGATGGGCGAAAAAATGATGAAGAAAAAAGCTAAATAGTATAAAACTATATTTGAAGACTCCTATAGTTTTCCTTTCGTTTCTCCTTAAGGTGGAGTGTTAAGGGCAGCGTGCGCATTCGTTGCCCTTAATTTTTAGAACGGAAATTCAAAACCCTCATTATCATTATGAACAGGTTCAGAACATTTAGCTTCTATAGCCTTCACACATTCTTCTAAGAACAGCTTTTGATGATCAGGGTTTCTATACTTCATCATAGGAGCATATTTCTTTTCTCCTGCCTCATTAGTAAATTCATTAGAAGGTAAGCTAACCCAGCGTCTACCATCCTTTTGATAGAGCTTGCATCCATAAATTTCTTGCCCCGTTTTAGGTACAAAGATATCTGCAAAACCTAAAAAAGCCCCTTTGTTAATGGCTTTATATTTTATACACTCAATCATGGCAAATCCTCCAGCTATTGATTGATCCTTTTCTATATTTATCTAGATCCACACCTTTAAGTTCAGGAATCTTCGTATAGTCTACATTTCCTTTTCTCATAACTTGACACAATGATACACCTGCACCCTTCGTATTTGATTCTCCACTTAAGAATATAAGCTGTTTTCTGTACTCGGCTTCGCTTTCTTCTAGTTCTTTTATCTGGGATGTTATCTCTATCCACCGTTCGGCACATTTTATCCATATATCATCATTCCTCTGTATATAATCACCTTCAGCAGGTTCTGGCGGCGTGCCTGTTATAAGGCATTGGTAAAATTTCTTCTCTTCCTCTACCATTCTTTCAATATACTCATCATCTCTTTTCACTATAACTGTCACACCCTCTATACCATCAAAGCTAAAATAGTACATTTCATTTACATCACAGACATACATTTGATGTTGTAACTGAGGATAATAATGATCAGGAGTTTTACCAGAAACAGCAGCAGTATGATCTTTCTCTCCTGGGCATTTGATTTCTACAACGTGCTTTCTTGAACAATCAATACCATCAAGTGATGCCATAGCCCAGTCTTTTACTATGACTTTAGGCTCAACGTGTATTCCGTGCCTGAGGATGAATAAATCACGTGCGATAGGCTCTAAATCCACCCCCCTTTGCATTCTCGCGTTAGGGGCCATTGGCGGGTCATTAGAGAGCTTTTCGTGATATAGCTGTATCCTTGTCTTCCAATGAGACGCTCCCATGATTACGGAAGCGTCTGTGGCTGTTATCTTTGTTTTACGTAAAGCGTGCCATTCTGGCGTGCCTTGTTCTAGATCAATTATTTCTGCTTTTACTGCTGTCATATGCTAACCTTCTTTCTAAATATTCTATGTGGCTTGTGAGCTTTACTATTTTTTCGGCCAAAATCCCTGCCAACAATTCGGCAGGGCTGTCCGTCATCTCTAGCCATTCCGAGGCGTTTTCTTGAACTTGTCTAATAACTTCTGTTCCAGTCATTGAACCTCCGAAGCTATTAATTCAGGTTGTGCCTCCGCTCTTTGTTTTGCGTGGTTTTGCTCCATATTTTTAACAGCAGCACTTTTCATTCTGTCGAATATATCAGCAGGCAAGTTAGACAGGTTATCTGTGTTATATTGCTTTCTGAGATAGTCGTAGACCCATGCTTTATATTTTTCGTCACATTCGTTTAATATCATATCTAGATCAGCAGCCTGTTCAAGAGATATTCTAGGCGTGATTTCTTCAACATCAGCTTGTGCCATTTCTTCTTTTGTGTAGACACCTGACATCTCCGCAGGGAATGCTTTACGCAGTGCTTGAGCCTCTGCGCATTTAGCTAACATTGTTCTCTGCATGTTCACCCACATACCTGTAGGCTTCTTTTCACCCGTTTGACGATCTACAAATGTTTGGCAGTATTCATCTAAATAAGCGCTTGCAGACACTGTGTGCCATGTGCCGTCTTTAGTTTGCTTCTTGATGTAAGCGGTGGCGGAAGTTAAACCCCCATTATTATCATAAACGTATGTAGGTTCAGGGCCTGGAGCATAACGCTCTGTTCTTTCAGCTATCAGTCGATATCCATCGATACCTGTCTGTATGGTCATGGTCTCGCCCCATGTACCATCAGGCTTTTTGCTCTTCCTTTTAACTGCATAGATCTGTCTCATGAAAGGATCTAGCTGTGTTTTGGCACAAGCCATAATGAAAACCTCAAACTCCTCATTACTCACCCCTTTGCAAATTGAGTTTTTTAGGATATCAATCTGCTTGGAGTTAAAGTGGGTTGCTGTTGCTGGAACAGACTCGTTTTGAGTGATAAGGACCTGTGTTTTAGTCATATTGTCTCCTGTTTGGTTGCTACTAAACGTTTTTTTAACTCCAGATGAAGATTGATTTAAACCAACAGCAGCAATATGATTAGTGCCGCAGCGGCTCGAATTTAGTCTTGGCGGACCATCACTCTGATGTTTTCCTGGCGCTGCAAATTCTTTTGCGAAAGACATTCTCACTCCTTATATTTCAAAAAATTTATTTTACTGTCACTCTCTTTTATTTCGTTCATTTAACAACTCAGTTTTCGTTGTTGTGACAAAGTGTAACCTTGTGACTAAATTTAAGCAAGAGAAAAAACACACCTTTTTGTGTAATCTGTAAAACTCAGCAATTCGTTGAAGAAAAATCCAGAACCTGTCATAACAAGAAGCGAAAAAACCAACAGGAGGTGCAAATATGGAGGTTTCTAACCTGAAATCTTACTTGGCAAATATAGACATGACCCTGAAAGATTTCTGTGAAATCATTGATGCTGACGACAAACATATGTCTAAATTGATGCACGGAAAGGCGAATGCTAGCCACCGATTAGCAAAGGATGTAAGACAAGCGACAGGTGGACTGATTGAGTTAAAGGTTAGGCTTAGAAAAAAGGACATAAGAAAGCAAGAGCAGCAGCAAAAACAAGCACGCTCCGCCTAGGTTAGGCTCTTTTGGTGGCAATCCATAAGACGCGGTAGAATGCAAGCACTCCACAGGTTCTTGACAAATATTTTCTTTCATCTATACTCCTAATCACCAGGTTATAGAGAAAAGCTAAAATATTTGATATAAAGTATTTGCGATTTTTTTTATATTTTGTTGCTTATATTTAAAAAAATATCGTAAAGAAAGAGCAGCAAACAAGGAGTGTTGCTATGCTTATCCGCCAAGACTTTCATGAACAACCACAGCTCCCACCTCGTCTGTTTTTAGAACAGATAATGGATGGATTAGCTAAAGCTTATTGCTTCTTATGGGATCATAAGAACGATGAGAATAAATTTATGATATCCTGGAAAGATTTATCCAGGCATTATAATAAGAATGCTTTTCGTTCAAGTTTGAGAAAACTCAATAACGAAGGCTTGTTGAATTACGAAGAATCTGATGATGGAGTCTCGATCGAATTGGTTGGTTGGGATGAAGTTGCTTCTGAGTGTTAAGAGAAGCGTGCTGCGCTTATTAGGCGCAGCATAAAAGATATGTAAAACACACGTGCATTCTGAGAACGGTAATTCTCAGAGGCACAAAGAACACAAGAAGGATTAGCGACCTATGGTTCTGTCAGACAGTCTATCATGCCAGCTATTTTTCTTCTACATTCTTTGTGTAACAAAAAAATACTTTACAAAGAAAGGAAAAAATCATGCGTATGCGCACAACGCGGACAGAGAAGTATTTCACTGTTTCAAACCAAACAGCACAAGACAATAATTTATCTTTTGAGGCTTTAGGTCTTTTAACTTATTGTCTGTCCATGCCATTAGAATGGGACTTCCACCCAAAGGTTATTTGGAAATCCAGAAACTGTGGCAGAGATTCTTGTTATGAAATGTTCAACGAACTTATTCGTTCATATCATTGTATTCGGGTAAGAAAACCAAACCCAAAAATCAAGAATTTGGCTGGAGAAATTGAGTACGAAATATTCGATGACGTGGAAGATTGTAAGAAAAGGATTTTCGTGTTAGAAAAAACGGACAATTTCTTAGAACACGGAGGAAATTTCAATAAATCTTTTCGACGTCCTAGTTCTCAGGATACCGAGTTAGGGGAAACCGAAAACCAGGACCTATTAAAAGAAACCAGGATATAAAAGAAACACCTATGCAAAAGAAACAGCAGCAAGCAAAGCCAATTCTTCCTGCTGCTGCTGTTTCTTTTTACAAAGAATTGAAAGACGTTGATATTCCTCTTAGCGATAAGATTGAAATCTCCAAAGCTTATCCTGTCGAAAATGTTAAGCACGCTCTTCTTTGGCTGCAGAAAAATGAAAAGCCTTTACACAAACCAATAGCTGCCGTCTTGAAATGGGCATCTAAAAATCTTCCTGATATTCCTAAAGAAAAGGTAATAGAAAAATCTCCTATAGACCCAGCTCCTTTCAACAAGACTTACTATAGAGACCTAAACACTATCGCTGCAAAGAACGGTATTAGACTTTACAACGAAGGACTGAGAGAGGGAACAAGTGAATATCTGGAAACAGAAAACGACAGAATATACTATAAAGACATGTCTTTCTTAGAGCAGGTTGCTAATTATTTACGAAAGAAATCTCTGGATTGCCGAAACGTTTATGAGATGATCAAGGTCTGTCAAAAAGACCTGGTTAAACAATTATGTTAAAGAAAATAACATGGCAGATACCGCTTTCTACGGTTAGCGAATCGAACTGTTCTGAGAATAGGTGGGTAAAAAGTAAGCGCCACGCCACACAGCAGCTCTTTATACGGGCTCTTTTTAATCGGGAGACTAAAGACATACCTTTGCCATGTAACGTGATCCTAACGCGAATAAGCCCCAGATTCTTGGATGATGATAATTTGCCTATGAGCATGAAGTGGATTAGGGACGAAATAGGAGCCTGCCTATTCCCTGATAAAGTCGTTATCTATAAGAAAAAAAGTGGCAAGTATGCCAGCAACAAAGGCCACGCCGACTCTGACCCGCGAGTTAAATGGATATATGCTCAAGAGAAAGGTCAAGCGCTAGGCATTAGAATTGAATTCGAGTCCTGTGAGTGACAGATATTTCTTTCTAGGATTTCTAGCCTCCTCTCTAGATCTGTAGTTTTTCTAACTAACTCTCCGTTTTTAGCAAACAGACTTTTGCGCACCTTATTCGTACTTTCACGAATATCTTCCACATCTTTTTTTATGAAGGACATGTCCGTTTCTTCAAAGAAATCTAACTGTATCGTAGCCATTCGTCACCTCTTGACGAGGAGTTTATAGAAGAGAAATAAAAAAAACAACTGAAGAAAAAAGTTGATATATGTTAGAAGTAAAAATTAACAAGGAGTGACAAATGAACGACGATGTGAAAAAACCACCTTATTGGTCTATACGCGAGATTCCAATCAAAGACATCAAAGAAAACCCAAAGAACCCGCGTTATATAAAAAAGGATATGCTCGATCATCTTGACAGGAACATCTCTACCTATGGATTGGTAGATAGACCTATCATTAATCAGAATATGGTCTTGATTGGTGGACATCAACGGGTGCGACTACTAAAGAGAAAGAAGCACAAAACAGTCGAATGTATGGTCCCTGATCGATTATTATCAGACTTTGAGGCGGACGACCTTCTTATTGGCTTGAATCTTCATAAAGGAGATTGGGATTACGAACACATGGCTAACCACTGGGATGTGATTGATCTACTAAACAAAGGCTTTTCAGAACAGCAACTACTAGATCAAGCTAAGAAAGCAGAAGAAGTGCTATCTGAGGGAAAAGAAGAAAAAGCAGCAGCAAAGAAGAAGAAAACATGCCCTAACTGTGGATGTGAATTTTGATGTATAACAGATCGTTACCTAGAGAAGGGCAAAAAGGATTCAAAAGCCTAAGAGACTTCACGGATGAAGAGCTTATTTATTACATAAATAATAATGAGACAACTGATTTCTCTCGTTTAACGGGTGCTATGTCTGAGATTTTACGGAGAATGAACGAAAAGAATCCTATTTTACCAAAGAAAGACCAAACTGACTTGGCCAACCCTATAACACCATAAGGAAATAAAATGAAAATAAACCCAAGAAACGGCTACGTATTGGTGTCAAACCAAGACATAGTAGAAGAAAAGAAACCAGGATCACTAATTCTCACCACAGAAGAGAAGAAGAAGACCTACTTAAGAGTAGAAAGCGATGGGGTACATTACATCACAGGACAGTGTGTTTTTGCGCAACCTTTTAAGTCTAAGATGCAGATTGATGAGAACCTATTTCTGATCAATGAAGACGATATAGTAGCTAGCTTCATATTATAAAGATTATGAGGTTATTTTTACAGAGGAGAAGAAGGAAAATGCAATCATTGACTGAGATCGTGGGAATGATCTGTCTTGCAGCAGTGTGGATAACATTCATCATAAGGGTGTCTAGATGAATTGGGAAGATCGACAAGTATTTCGAAGCATAGCAAGAGCTTTATGGTTCATCTTTTGGCTTCTATTACTAAAGGGGTTTCATGGATAAAACAGATATTCCAAAAGATCAATGGACGCAAATCCCTGACGCCCAATTAGCAAAAAAGGGATTAACTCAATATGTCTATGTTCCCTCAAATTATCTAGGTCCAATTGCCATAGATGCAAAAGTTGAGGTGGAATGGGGAGGGTCTCTTAGATGCATAACTTCAGATGGTAGAAATGTAAATATTGCCGACGAACTTAACAGATTGGAAAGGAAGAAATAATGTGTGCTGAATGCCAAGTAAAGAAACCTGAATGGCCGCCGAGGCATATATGATGGAAAATATGTGGGTGATACTAACCAATCCATACAATGCAGTAACTGATTGTTTTTTAAACACTTTTAATATAAAAAGACACCTAACTAAAAAACATTTGATAAAAATAGCAGAGGACTTAAAACGGAATAAATTGGAGAAAGAGAAAAATGGAATGGGTTAGTGTTAAGAGCGCATATCCAAAACAGGAAGGTTACTATCGGTGCTGGTGCTTAAGTTTTACTAAGCCTATAAAGTGTAAGTTTAGTAAGGCTAGAAACGGTCCTTGGGAATGGGTGCCTGTATTGTTCTTACATAATGGAAGGGTACCTTTTGTTGTGTATTGGGAGAGAAAGTAAAATGGAATGGATTAAGATCACCCCACATGATACGCCACCAACTGGCGAGTTTCTTCTTTCTGACCAACATGATTGCGTTTATGTTGGGGCAACAGCGCGCGACTATTACGATGCTGTTTATTGGTGCCCAATGCCTGAATATCCGAAGGATCATGTTTTTTGTGTTTGGGAGTATAAATAATGATGGAATGGATTAGCGTTGATGATGCGTTGCCAGAACAATATGATCACGTTTTAGTAGGGGATGGCAAAACCGTAACCACATCATATTTTCAAGATGGGGAATTTGTGGCAACGGAAGTGGATATTGTAATAACGCATTGGATGCCCTTACCTGATTTTCCTGTGTCACAATAGGGTACTCCCTATCTAACACATCCATTAAAATAATAGCTGTTGTGTTAGGTAGGTTGTTTTTTTTGGTGTTGACAAAATGTGCGCATATGTCGTATAGTTAGAATAACAAACAAGGAGAATATATATGAAAGATGTGATGGATGAACTAAAAAAAATTGCAGAAAAGAAAATGGGAATGCCTTGGAGTGAAATAATGAAACAGGCAGACAAAGATACGGCAGCTCAAAAAAAGAAAAAAGATCCAATTGCTGAAGCGCATAAAAAATCCAGTATATCCCCAAAAAAAATGTTCAATGAAAGTATGGGTAAATTGAACAAGTTATCTAAAAAAGAGAAGAAATGAAAGAAACAACCGCATTTGAAACATGGATGCGAAATCAAGTCAAGAAACAAAAAAACATCGAAGATCAAGAAATATTAGATCAGATGTTGGAAGCGCTTCGGAAAAAGAACGAAGCACAAAAACAGCACCAAATTGGTGATTTGACCGAGAAACTAGAAAAAGCGAGAAGGTAAAATGGAATGGCTACAAGTGTTAAGTTTATTTTTAGCAAACGCTGGTCTAATTCTTTGGTTTAGAACTGAGTCCAGGAATGATTGGAGGCATATGGATATAAAACTAGATGCATTCATGAAGGAAGTGCAAGAAGAAAGAAAAGAATTCCACGGTAGACTAGAAAAAATAGAACAGGAGTTCAAAGGTAAACTTGCACTTCAAGACCAAGAATATAAAAACCATTTAGTACAATATCACATGCAGGCAACGAAATAAAAATGACAGGCAAACGAATAGGGTATATTCGAGTTAGCACGACAGACCAAAATCCTGATCGTCAGCTCGAAAGCATCCCACTGGATAAGAAGTTCATAGATTATGCATCCGCCAAGTCAACTAATCGTCCTCAACTGACAGCAATGTTAGAGTTCGTTAGAGAGGATGACATTGTTATCGTCCATAGCATGGATCGACTGGCCAGAAATGTTAAAGATTTAAAATCTCTTGTTGACGATCTATTGCAAAAGAAGATACAAATCCATTTTATGAAAGAGAACCTTCAATTTCAGGGTCAGAACTCAGCATTAGCTAATTTGATGCTTCATATGATGGGTGCATTTGCTGAGTTTGAATATGCGTTTATCCGAGAAAGACAGCGAGAAGGCATCGAAATTGCTAAAAAAAAAGGTAAATTCAAGGGAATGACCAAGAAATTGGATTCCGAAAAAGTTGAAATCCTGAAAAAAGATTTGCTTACAAGAAAGAGCAAAACCCAAATAGCTCTTGATTTAGGGATCTCTAGATTCACTCTCTATCGATACATGGCTAGAATCAAAGAAGAGGAGGACAAATGCAACCCCCAAGCGGACTTGTCTACACAGGAAGAGTTATTGCTCTAGAAGAAATCCCTAATGCTGACTTTATCGCATGCGCAACGGTTGTGTGTGGCAAAGGAGGGAAGTGGAAAGGAGTTGTACGAAAAGCTGAAAGCGATATTGGACTACTTGTAACGGTTTACCTTCCAGATGCTCTTATTACTGTCGGACATGCCAACATGTATGGCATGGGGTTCATGAGTTCATCCAATTATAGAGTAAAGATGCGTCGATTCAAAGGCGCACCTAGCGAAGTAGTTATCATGCCTCTTCAAATTGCAGGGGGAGATGTTGGCACTGATTGCACTGAAATGTTTGGTGTTACCAAGTATCATAAGCCAGTCCCTGCAAATCTTCAAGGTAAAGCAAAAGGTGAATTTCCTGGATTCATTCCAAAGACAGATGAACCGAATTACCAGAATGCTGAAGGACAAGAAGGTGTCGAAAAACTAGTTGGTAATCCTTTCTTTATAACTGAAAAAGCAGACGGAAGCAGCACAACAGCATTCAAATATAAAGGACAGTTTGGTGTATGTAGCCGTAATTGGGAACTTGAAAGAGATGAAGAGAATGGATATTGGCAAGTGGCGATCCAGCATAAGCTGGAAGAAAGGTTGCCAGAGGGTTACGCAATACAATGGGAGACCTGCGGTCCTAAGATACAATCCAATCCTATGGGTTTCACTGCCGTCACAGGACTTGCCTTTTCAGCATACAATATTGAAGATAAACGTTATCTTGAATTTCAAGAATTTGTCAACTTTTGTACCCAAATGCGATTCCCTATGGTTCATATTCTAACCAATGGGAAATGTTTTTCTTCTGAAGGTCTAGAGCTATTAGGCGAGGGTATGTACTCAAACGGAAAGGAAAGAGAAGGTGTAGTAGTTAGATCACAGACAAACCAATCAGGGCATAAACCCATAAGTTTTAAAGTAATTAATCTAAACTACGAAAAATGAAAAAAAAGAAAACTATAGAAGAAGAAATAAACCTATTCTTGGAATATTGGGATTGCGACGCACAGGTGTCTTTTATACGAAATATCCTTCATCTTTTTGAATTGTATGATGTAGATGATGAAGATGATTGGGTAGAGAGAGAGATTGGTGGAGATAAAGAAGAGGTGCGAACCATACGATTGATTCGTACAGTTTATCTGGTTTCTAAAGTAGCTGAATCGCAAGGAAGCAGATTAGCCTTCATAAGGATGAATTTTCCGAATCTATATAAACGCATGGAAAAACATGGACTTGGAGACCAAGTATGATCATTGACTGTATAGCTGATCTACATGGATATGAACCAGAGCTTCCAGGTGGAGATTTACTCATTCTTGCAGGTGATTATACAGCAGCAGGAAAGTTAACTGAATGGGGAAACTTCTTTCACTGGTTGAATAAGCAGCCCTACCAAAAGAAAATACTTATAGCTGGAAACCATGATAACTTGTTTGAATCTGGATTCCCTAAGAACCAAAAAGAAGCCGATGATCTAAAAGACGTCATAGATTTTTTAGACACTGATGTGGATTTTGAATACCTTTGTGACTCAGGAACTGAGGTGGTTACAGATAGTAACCGACTGAAAATATGGGGTACACCCTGGACACCTTGGTTTCATGGAGTGAATCCAAAATGTAAATCTTTCATGAAGAGTGAAAGTTATATAGAAAAAAAGTTCTCTCTAATACCTAATAATATAGATATACTAATAACTCATGGGCCTATGCTCCATATCCTAGATAATAATATAGACGGATATGCTTGCGGTTCCAAATCCCTTAAGGACGCAATCGACAGAGCTAAGCCCCGCTTTCATGTGTTCGGTCATATACACGAGCAGGGGAACAATCAAATAATGTATAACGGAACTGGATCGAACACGTGGTGCGTTAACTGTAGCTATGTGAATGAAAAGTATAAACCTGTATACAATTATATGAGGTTGGAGATATGAAATTAGAAAGACGAACATCAAAGGATGATGACCAAGACAAGATAGACAGAGCAGTAGAACTTATCTATGAGCTTATGGGTTTAAATAAACAGATTGAGCCTACGTTATGGGCTGGAGCTGTGATATCTGTGTTGGTAATGGGGTATAAAAACTCAGGCTCTTCCTATAAGCACTTTAGGAGAGAGATGAGTGATGCTCTGGATCATTATGCGGATTGGTGGGATGAATAAACAAAAACCAAAGGAGATCTGTATGATAGAAAAAGTAAATGAAGCTGGAGTTAAACTTCGTTTCATAATGTTGGCATTATTTATTATAGCGAGCCTTGTCTTCGCTATTTTCTATGCTTGCGATTGGAAAGCAGAGAAATCATATTCTGGTACTTTAGCGTTTTGGCCTCCTGATATGGTTCCTCATCCTCCTCATTTCCCTCAACCACAACCAAAGCCCAATGAACCTGTTATTGCTCGCGTAGGTTAGTATGTCAGGTGAATGCTGTAAATGCGGTGAGCATTGTTTAGATTGTAAGTGCTTGGTGCTTACAATCTATCCTCCTGAAGGAATGTGTTTCGCAGAGTGTAAACTATGCGCTAATCCATTCGTCAATGATGGAACTTGTGAAAATTGTCTATGGTGTGAAATAAATAATGAGCAAGAACAAGTATCCACATAAAACCATAAATGGTGTCAAAAAACGTATTCATCGCCATATTATGGAGGAACATCTTGGTCGCCTTCTAGAATCTAATGAACATGTCTATCATCTCAACGGAGATTCCACAGATAATCGCATAGAAAATCTCGTGGTTATCCCAAAAAAGCAATATTCCAATCCCCAATCTTAAGTCCCTTCTTGTCTTATATCTTACAAAGTGTAACATAATTCCTTGAACTTACTCGTGCTATGTAGTATATATTTTTTAAAAGCACAGAGGATAAGAATATGCCCAGACTTATAATGGGAACCAAAGGAATACGGTTATGTCAACATTGCCGTGTTAAATTCAGAAAGGAAGCAAAAAACCAAAGGTATTGTTCCGACTGTAGAAAGATGCTACTAAAAAGGTAAACAATGGGTCGCTCACCGAAAGAGATTAAATGGGATGTCGTAGAAAAGAGAATGCAGGCAGGTGAAACAGCATTAAGTATTGCTAGTCGCCATTACATCGACACAGATACGTTCTATCGAAGATTCAAGAAGGAATATGGATGTAGCTTTGGGGATTACAAGGATAAATTTCGTGAGGTTGGGAAGTCAGATATTCTATTCACACAATATATGAAGGCTATGGCTGGAAACCCAAAAATGCTGGAGCTTTTAGGAAAAGAATGGTGTGGACAAGGCAAGAATGAAGTAACCAAATCTCCTTTCGAAGATGTGAATAGCCTTCTGCATGAGAATATGATTCTGAAAGCGCAAATAGATAAACTCAAAGAAGAGAAAGATGGCAACCAGTCCGAAACAAAATAAAAGCTTTGCTGAGGCTACGCACCGTTTCAATATATGGGTTGGTGCTGTTTCATCAGGTAAGACTTAT
>Ga0193718_1000201_pt1 | contig 14408 bp, 13 predicted proteins | sample U2a1metaG_FD_144918 | JGI IMG/M metagenome (GOLD analysis project Ga0193718, IMG submission 144918) | Soil microbial communities from a riparian zone of the East river system, Colorado, United States - U2a1 | ecosystem: Environmental > Terrestrial > Soil > Riparian zone | place: USA: East River... | reverse complement strand
GTTGCTTGCATTGCTGGTGGCGATTCCGCAGACGCCGGTTCATGCGAAAGCGAAAGCCACTTCCATCACGGACGACATTCGGGAGGGATTGAAATTCGTCTGGACGAATCCCGGCACGCGACGGCTCACGATCATGAGTGTCATTTTCATGTTCCTCAGCGCGCCGCTGCAGGGATTGCTGCCGGTGTTTGCGCAAAGTGTTTTGAAGGGCGGGCCGGGGATGTTCGGGCTGATGCTCTCCGCCATTGGGCTGGGATCGATCATTGGCGCGTTCGTGCTTTCGTCCATTCCATCGTATTATCCGCGGCATCATTTGATTCCGCTGGCGATGTGCACGTTTGCGGCGGTGGGATTGCTCTTCAGTTTTTCCAAGGTGCCGGCGCTAAGCGTGGGAATCCTGGTGGTGAGCGGGATGTTTTGGTTGTTGAGTTTGAATCCGAGCAACACGGCCAATCAACTGCTCGCCACGGACGCCAATCGCGGTCGCGTGTTGTCGGTGATGTTGCTCGCGCAACAGGGCGGGATGCCGCTGGGCCATTTGTGCGCGGGTTTCCTGACGCACTACATGTCGCCGCCGTGGGTTTTGCGCGTGATGCTGGGAGTGCTGCTGGTCGTGATGACGGGCTTTGTTTTTCAACGCGAACCGGCCATTGATAATATGAAGCGGCGGCCGGTTGAAAAGCGCGGCCTGCGCGCGACCATTTGGGAAGCGATCACGGCGTATTCGCATCACCCGGATTATCCGGCGGAGATTTCGGTGAAATCGGAGAGGGAAACGAAAGTTGCGGAGTGAGGCGGCCAATTAAACGAAAAGCCTGACGGGCGACTGGAAAGTCGCCCGAACCCGCAGACAGGAATGTCTGCGCTACGTGGCCATCGGGTGGGATTTTAAATGAGGGTCAGCAATCTGATATTTAATTCGATTAACTTCAGATTTATGCGGAAAGAACACCATTTCCCCCTGAACCCTAAGCACCACCTCTCCCCGACCCTCTCCCCCACTTCGTGGCGGAGAGGGAGATGAGATCGCGCGTTCGGATATTATGACCCTTACTTTTATCGCCACGTAGCCATCTGGAAAATTGACTTCGCGAAAAATTGGGAGTAGGCATACGGGCAACCAAATCCCCTATTATGGCATCACCCCTACGCCAGGCTGGGCTGTTCGGCATTGCCCGCGAATCACGTTATTTCCTGGGGCTCCTGCTCTGCGCCGGTCTTTTGATTTCGCTCGATGTTCGGGGCGTGACTCCGCCCATTTCGGCGGTCAGCGTTTTGACATATCATAACGACAATTTTCGCACGGGCCAGAATACCAATGAGGCGATTCTCACTCCGGCGAACGTTGCCACCACGAATTTCGCGAGGCTCTTTTCGCAAACGGTGGATGGCTATGTTTTCGCGGAGCCATTGATTGTCGCTAACGTGAACATGCCGGGTCAGGGCGTTCGCAATGTCCTGTTCATCGCCACCGAGCACGACAGCGTTTATGCGTTTGATGCGGATAAAACGAATTCGGCTCCGTTGTGGAAGACGAATTTTCTCAACCCGGCGGCGGGCATCACCACCGTGCCGCGGGTTGACACGGGCAGTTCGGAAATTGCCGTCGAAATCGGCATCACCGGGACGCCGGTGATCGATCCGATTTCCGGGACCATTTATGTGGAGGCGAAGACCAAGGAGGTGTCCGGGTTGATCACCAATTACGTTCACCGGTTGCATGCGTTGGACATTACGACTGGCGCGGAAAGGTTTGGCGGGCCGGCGATTATCACCGCCACGGTTTCCGGGAACGGTGACGGAAGCAACGGCGGGAGTTTGGATTTTAACGGGTTAAGGCACTTGAACCGTTGCGCGTTGCTGTTGCATAACGGAGTCGTCTATGTGGCCTACGCGTCGCTCGGCGACAAGACGCCTTATCACGGGTGGCTGTTCGGCTATGACGCGAGCACGCTGGCGCAGGTTTATGTTTTCAACTCGAATCCGAACGGGGCGGATAGCGGGTTTTGGGAATCGGGCTGCGGACCGGCGACGGATACCAATGGAAATATTTTTATATCTACCGGCAATGGAACTTACGACGGGCCAGTCAACAATGATTATGGCGATTCGTTGCTGAAATTTTCGACGACGAACGGGCTGGCGCTGGCCGATTATTTCACGCCACACGATCAGGATGCCTTGAACAGCAAAGATCTCGATTTCGGTTCCGGCGGCATGATGGTGCTGCCGGATGAGGCGGGCAGCGCGACGCATCCGCACTTGCTCGTGTGCGCGGGGAAGCAAGGAACGATCTATTTGGTGGACCGAGAAAATCTGACGCAATTCAACACCCCCGATGACCTGATCGTGCAGGAGATGCCCAGCAACATTCTTAAAAGCTGGGGCGCGCCGGCGTATTTTGATCATACAATTTATTACGTTGGCGCGAGCGATGTGTTGAAGGCGTTCAGTATCAGCAATGCCGTCCTGGGAGAAACTATCGTCTCGAACACGCTTGTTTATGGTTCGACCGGCGCGAGTCCCAGTGTGTCCGCCAGCGGCACGAGTAACGGCATTGTTTGGGCGGTGGGCATTACCGATCATTTTTTGCACGCGTATAATGCCACGAACGTGGCGACGGAAATCGGGTCGGGACAAAATCTCATCGCGAGCGTGAAGTTCAGCGTGGCCACAGTCGCCAATGGAAAAGTCTATGTGGGCATCACCAATTCAGTTTTCGTTTTCGGTCTAAAGACGCCGACCATCTCCACGCAACCGCAAGGCGTCAAGGTGATCGCCGGAAACAACGCGACGTTCAGTGTGACCGCCGTGAGCACCGCCGCGCCATTGCAATTCCAGTGGTTCAGGAACAACAATCCACTGTTGAACCAAACCAATGCGTCGCTGAGTGTCACGAATGTGCAAGTGACCGACGGCGGCGCGTACACGGTGGTCGTGTCTGATAACTTCGGGAGCGCCTTGAGCGTGATTGCGCTGCTGAATATCACCGGCATCACGAAGAACAGCGATGGAACGGCGACCGTGGCTTTCCTTGGCACGGCAGGACAGAAGTATCATTTGGAAGCGGCCGCTTCTCTCACGCCGCCAATTGTGTGGACGCCCCTTTCCGGCAGCGCCACGAACGCGCCACCGGGCGGGTTGTGGCAGTTTACCGATTCACAGGCAATGAACTACACGAACCGGTTTTATCGCTCGGTCTCTCCCTGAGGTCGGACTTAAACGCTTTCTCTTCGGAAGCCCATTAGTGATTCAGATTCACCCCACATAGATTGGCAATACATTCTAATTGATTTGGGGAACAAACCCTATACTTCGCGGACGGTTGATTTCGCAAAATTGAGGCATAACAAATCCCAAATCAACCATGAAAAAACTACAAACTATCAATCGTAGCCTCAGTCTCGCACTGTCCATTGTTTGCGTGGGCGTTATGCCGGTGGGCGTGAGCCTGCTCGCTTCGGGCTGCGCCGGCGATCGTTATCACGAAAGCACTGGCGAGAGTATCGATGATTCCGCGACGACGGGTCGCGTGAAAAAAGCGCTGCATGACGATACGCAATACAAATTTGAAGATGTTAAAGTGACCACGTTCAAAGGCACCGTGCAATTGAGCGGCTTTGCCGATTCGCGCGACGCCAAGAACCGGGCGGCAGATATTGCCAAGACGGTCGAGGGCGTGAAGGACCTCAAAAACAATATCACCGTCAAACAATAATTAGTGGATGTCGGAACTAACGTTCCGCGTCATAGAGACAGCCAGGCCGGCGATCGGCCTGGCTGTTTTGTTTTGGGGCGATCGCTTTCGCCGGTGAATCCAGAATGGCGCCGGCGGAATTCGTTCGAACTAAAGGGTCTGATGATGGGCTTGCCGCGCAGACCTCATCGGGCGTAATATCGGCGCAAGTAATCGGAGTGCGCCCGTAGCTCAGTTGGATAGAGCATCTGCCTTCTAAGCAGAGGGTCTTGGGTTCGAATCCCAACGGGCGCACCAATTCAGTACTACAGGCGATATGTATTCCATGGATCATCTCGTAACGTTATTGACCACCGAGAAAGCGCGGGAATTGAGGTTTCGCGCGGGCAAACCGCCGGTCATGGGATTAGATGATGAGGAACGTCCACTTCAGGGACCGCCGATTACTGGTGAAGAGGTCACTTTCTTGTTGCGAAGCGTTGCCAATTCCCGGCAGATGCGGGAGCTCCTACAGCGCGGCCAGGTACACTTTGTGTTCACAATTCGAGGCAGGATGCCCGTCCTAGTGCGAGCCCACATGAACAACGAGAATGTCGCGTTCGACATTTCGTAAAATAATCCCGAGGAATTTTTGGATGGAAATTCGAGTGGATGATCTGAGCGGCCTGGAAATAATTGAACTGCTGCGCGAGCACATGAGTTGCATGGAACGGGTTTCGCCGCCGGAAAGCCGTCACGCACTCAATCTCGATGGCTTGCGAAAGCCGGAGATCACGTTTTGGACAATTTGGGATGATTCGGCCTTGGCAGGTTGCGGAGCGTTGAAGGCATTAGACGGACAGCATGGCGAAATTAAATCCATGCGCACCGCGTCTGCGTATCTGCGGAAAGGCGTCGCCTCCCAAATGCTTCGGCATATTATTGACGAAGCGAAAAACCGGGGATATCGGCGGTTGAGTTTGGAAACTGGCGCCATGGCGTATTTCGAACCGGCGCGGAAACTTTACGGGAGTTTTGGGTTTATAGGTTGTGGGCCATTCGCAACTTATATTGAAGATCCGAATAGCGTGTTCATGACCAAGGAACTTTGAGGAGCAACAATATGAAAAATATGATCGCAGCAGCTTTAGGTCTTTTGATTGCTGTCAATGTACTCGGACAGTCACCACCGCCCGCGGTCATAGATCAACTTGGTCCCGACAAGTCCCTCAATTACGTCACAAAATTTTCTGATATTCCAAAATCGGTGATCGACGTGATGAAAACCGCGACGCGTTCCAGTAAGCTAGAAATGGCGGACAAGGGCGGGAAATGGAATGCAACCGATGCCGTGCTTGAACCTAATTTGCCGTTCCGAAGACTAATCTGGGCAGTCGAAACGCAAAAGCATTTTGTCGTTCATTACGAGCTTAGCGGCGTTGGATATAGCACTCATTTTCTGGTTATTTCCCCTCCGGGCGATGATGGAAAACGAAAACTCGAGTGGGCGGCCGTTTCTTTCAACAAGAATGCCAACAACCTCAAAAAGTTTCTGGCGCTAGCCAAAAGCAAAAAACTGGATGCAGATGACTACTTGGGGCATTGACAGACATGAGCCGCGCAACAAACTGAGTGCCCAATCATGAAAATTCTGGTCACCGGCAGCAGCGGCCATTTGGGGGAAGCACTGGTTCGCACTTTAAAAGCTGTGAATCACGAAGTCGTTGGCATTGATCTGCGGGCTTCCGAATTCACCGATAAAATTGGCTCCATCTTCAATCGCGATTTTGTCCGGCGGTCTGTTAGCGGCGTTGATGCGATTCTGCATACGGCTACGTTGCACAAGCCGCACGTTGCGACGCACAGCCGCCAGGATTTTATTGATACCAATATTACCGGCACACTCAATTTGCTGGAAGAGGCCGTGGCTGCGGGCGTGAGGGCATTCATTTTTACCAGCACGACGAGCGCGTTTGGGCGTGCGCTGGTGCCGCCCCCGAATGCTCCCGCGGCCTGGATAGCCGAGGACGTGGTCCCGGTGCCTCGCAATATTTACGGCGTGACGAAAACCGCGGCGGAGGATCTCTGCGAATTGTTCCATCGAAAGCACACACTTGCGTGTCTCGTTTTGCGGACCTCGCGGTTTTTTCCGGAGGAAGATGATGCCAAAGAAAAGCGCGAGGAGTATGCCGATGCCAATCTCAAGGCGAACGAATTTCTCAATCGTCGCGTGGAGATTGAGGACGTGGTGGAGGCGCATCTGCTCGCGCTGAAAGCCGCGGCGGCGATTGGCTTCGGCCGCTACATCATCAGCGCGACGACGCCGTTCAGGCGGGGTGATTTAGCCGATTTGCGCGCGAACGCTCCGCTGGTGGTGAAGCGGATTTTTCCGGATTACGAGGAAGTGTATGCTGCCCGTGGCTGGAAAATGTTTCCCTCCATTGAACGAGTTTACGTGAACGAACGGGCGCGGAACGATTTGGGTTGGCGCCCGAAATTTGATTTTCGTTACGTGCTGGATTGCCTGAAACGCGGCGTCGATCCGCGCAGCGCCCTGTCGCGCGCCATTGGCTCGAAGGGTTATCATGCGGAGAAGTTCACGGATGGGCCGTTTCCGGTGGCGTAAGGTTGTCCCTGACACGCCTCCACTCATCCAATTATCCATTAATCCAAAAATCCAATCGCCCTACTTCTTCAACGATCTCAGATAGGCCACAACGGCGACGGCGTCGTCGTGCTCGAGACGAAATTGTGGCATCGGCGGGAGGGAGATTTTGCCAAAGGCATTGGTGCCGGTTTCCAAGAATCGCAAGGCTAATTCATCGGTGGGAAATGTGGGCAGGCCGGCAATTTGAGGCGCCACTGCGGCGAACGGCATTGGATGAATGGGTTTGATATCCAGCACGTTTCCCTTGAGCCATTCGGTGCGGTCGTATTCACCATTGTCAGCGCGGGGGGTGTGGCATTCCACGCACATGGCGACGTGCTCGACGAGATATTGGCCGCGCTTGATTTGCGCGTCCTTTGCCGGTTCGGCTTCGGCCGGATTGGTGAATCGCAGCACGGATACGGCAATAACGGTGAGGATCAGGCCGATCCAGATTCGGGATTTCATAGTGTGTTTCTATCACTCTCAAAAACGGCGACAAGCAGAAAGCGCCAACGGGCAGCCGCTCGACCAATCGCGCTGCTGCGCCCGGAGACGGGCGCACTCCTATGAAAGCAAAGCTTTACGGACGGCCAATCCAACAAATAATATGACCTCCATGAATCCACGTTTTCTGATTGCTACTATCCTGTTCGCGCTTTCTACGATTGTTGGCTCGTCCGTCGCGGCCGCGGCGGATGATGGCAATCAATATTACGAACTGAGGGTTTACCACACAAAATCGGCAGAGCAACAAAAGCGGGTGAATGATTATTGGCAGAACGCAGCCGTGCCCGCCTACAATCGTCTCGGCATTCAGCCGGTCGGCGTCTTTACTGAAAACGACGATTCGCCGACGAATAGCATTTACGTCCTGCTGCCCGCCGATTCATTTGAAACTTTTGGCGCGATTCCAGCGAAGCTCGCGGCGGATGCCGTTTACCAAAAAGCGGCGGCGGATTTTCTCAACGCGCCAAAAACGAATGCGGCTTATGAGCGGTTTGAATCCACTTTGCTCATCGCATTTGACGGCATGAAACGCATGGTGATTCCGTCCGCGGACAAAAAGCCGAATGTCTTCGAACTGCGCAACTACATCAGCCCCAGCGAAAATAAAGGCCTTAACAAAATCAAGATGTTCGAGAGTGGCGAGATTTCGGTGATGAAGGAAGTCGGACTGGCGCCGATTTTTTATTCACGGATGGTGGTCGGCTCGAAAATGCCGAGCCTGGTTTACATGACGTGCGGCGAGAATATGGAGGAGCACACGAAGCATTGGCAGGGATTTTCCAATGCCAAGATCTGGAAGGATTTGCAGGCGGATCCCCAATACAAGGATAACGTTTCGACCATCACCAAAATTATTCTCAAGCGCACGCCTGCCTCGCAGATTTAATGCGGAGCGCGGAACTCATTCCGCGTGTTCAGAAGTTATGGCAGCGACTCGCGGAATAAATTCCACGCTCCGAATCCTCAGGTCCGCGCTAAAATCGCGTGGAGAATTTCCATGAAGAAATAATCCCCCCACATGACCGATTCGTCCACGCCCCAATTCATCGGCCGATGATAAACGCCGTGCCGCAAAATTCCTTCACGCGAGGAATCGCCGGTGAATTCTCCGCCCGTAAGCGTTGAAACTATCGTAAGCGCGGCCTTTTTGTAAGTCTCCGCGCCACGGCGCGTGCCGGGGATATCTTTTAATTTCCAAAACGCGCCCGCGGCAATGGCGGGAGCTATCGAGAGGCTCGTTGGGAATGTTCGGCGCGCCGAAATCCCAGAACGGCACGCCGCCGTCCGGCGTGTTTTCCAAATAAAATCCCGCGCATTGTTCCGCGGTTTCCAGGAAGGATGCGTCCTTCGTGAACAGATACGTATCGGTGAAGCCATACATCGCCCACGCCAATCCTCGCGCCCAGCAGGTAAACGGCGAGTAGCCTTGCTGCGTCGAAAGATTGCGGAACTCGCCGCGCACCGGGTTGAAAATCGCCTCGTGAATCACCTTGCCATCGCCATCCACGAGCCGTGGTCCCGCCTTGCGCACGAGATATTTTTCCGTCGTGCGCGCGTGGGTGACCGCCTTTCGATAAAGCTCCTCAGCGCCGCCCAATTGATGAGCGCGAAACAGCAACCGGATGTTCATCATGATGTCAATGAACAGAGATTGCGGGCCGTTGAATGAAAAAATGTAGTGATCCTCGCCCGTGTTTTTCCAGCGCATGGATTGAGTGGCGCCCGCCGTGACCAGCAACTCCCGGAGCCATTGTTTGGTCGCGTCGCCATCCGGCAACAGAGTGTGCCAGCGGTCGGCGGTGGACATGAAAATGAATCCGAGGTCATGGACCTCGCGGTCGAGTTTTCTTGGTTCGAGTTTCCGGGTGAATTCCTCCGCAGCATGGCGCCACTTTGCTTCCCCCGTGCGCTCGAACGCCAGCCACATCATGCCCGCGTAAAATCCGGGGCACCAATCAGTCCAAATAAAATCCGGGCGCGACCACACGCCGTTTTCTGTAAAGATAGGCGCCGCCTTCGTGCTTGGCCATTTCGGCAGCATCTTTTCCAATTGCGTGATGCCGAATTGAAACGTCTGTTCAATCCGCGCACGCAATTCTCGTTCGTCAATTCGCTGCTCCAGGTTCATTCGCTCACAACCTCCGCAAATTCATGCCGCCGCTGACTTCAATCACCGTGCCCGTCGAATAGGAAAACGCGCCGCTGACCAGCGCCACCACGGCTTTGCCGACATCTTCCGGCAACCCCCAGCGTTTTTGCGGCGCGAGCCCTTCGGTGATCAATTGGTCATACTTTCCCTCGACGGCCTCGGTCATGGCGGTCTTGATGATGCCCGGCCGCACTTCATAAACGTTGATGCCATATTCCGCCAGGCGGTCGGCAAACACCGCCGACGCCATGCTCAGGCCCGCTTTTGAAATGCAATACTCCGCGCGCGATGGCGAGGAGGTAACGGCCGAAATCGAGGTAATGAAAACAATCGCCGGCTTCCGCTCCGCGGGCTCTTTCGTCTGGGCGATCATTTGTTGGGCGATGCGTTGCGTCAGAAAAAACGGCCCGCGCAGGTTAATATTGGTGACGCGGTCGAAACTTCCGGTGGTCGTTTCCAAAATATCCAGCCGCTTTTCAGGCGCAATGCCGGCGTTGTTCACCAGCAAATCCAGTCGGCCGTATTTTTCCAAAATCAACTCCAGCACATGCCCGTGGTCGGCGTACGAAGCCACGTCACCTTGCAATGGAAGAAAACTCGCGCCCGCTTCTTCCGCGCGTTTTTTTACCTCGAACAATCCGCTGTCGGTGTTGTTCGCGTCGAACACGCGCGATAATCCCGCCAGGTCCCAGCCTTGCCGGGCGAGTTCGATGGCGATGCCGCGGCCGATGCCGCGGCTCGCGCCGGTGATGAATGCGACGGGTTTTTTCATGCGACCGCTTTTCGTTGAGTTGATTTAATTTCTTTAAGCTGCGCGCCGGCTTCGCTGCTGCGATAAAAACCATCCAACGGATAACAACCCGAAGGCAGGCCATTGCGCGGCGCGGTGGTGCAATCGCTAAATGTCCGGCACACGCGCCGGGAAGACAACTCCCGGCCGGCGATGATGTCCAGCGGCAATTCCGGGTAAGACAATACCATTCTTCCGAGCCCGACGCAGTCCACCCACCCCTCGCGCACCGCGGCTTGCGCCACGTTCGGAAGGAAATCCTGCAAATAAGTGTAGCCGGTTCCGACGAGGATCAGGTCGGCGAATTGTTCCTTCAAACGCCGCACTACATCCATCTGCCGCGCGACGCCGACGAGCGGGTTTTCCGGCGGCTGATAGCCATCCGAAGGCGGATACGCCGCGGGACGCTGGATGTGTGGGTTGTAATAGGGCGAACCGGCGCTGAGATTCACCAGCCGGATATTTAACTCGCGCAGCAAAGAAAGAAAACGAATCGGCTCGGTCAAATCCGGCTCGAGGGGATTTTCCGGGTTCACTCCAAAGCCCCAACGATAGGGCAATAGTTCGGGAGAAAGCTCCGGGATGCCGGGACCGGGCCGGCCCGGTTTCGAAAGCGCCGGGTCCGGATGAAATGGCACCATGTCGAATGCCGAAAGCCGCACACCTATTTCCAACCCGGGCGCGGCGCTCCGAATGCCCTCGACAATTTCGCGCAGAAACCGCGTGCGATTTTCAAAGCTGCCGCCGAAGTGGCCATCGCGGGTGTGCGCGCTGAGAAATTCGTGGCCGAGATATCCATGACAATGTTTGATATCCACGAAATCAAAACCAGCCTGGCGCGCCAATGCCCCTGCGCGGTGATAATCCTCGATGAGCCGGCGAATTTCATCGTCGGTCAGCAACGGATAATCCGCGCCGAGCTTCAGTCGCCGGTCGAGGACGGGGTGCCGGTAGAGAATGCGGGGCTCGGGCCGGTCCTTCGCGTTAGGCCGGCTGAAGCGGCCGGAATGCGTGAGCTGCAATCCAATCAACAGGCCATCGCTGGAACCGGCCGCCTGTTTGTGTTCCGCGACCAACGCCTCGCGCAAGTGCGCCAGGTCGCCGACGGTGTTTTCGTTGATGAGCAGTTGGTTTGGATTGGCGCGGCCATCGTGACGCACGGCAACCGCTTCGCCACCCCAAATTAGTTTTGCGCCGCTGCGCCCAAAATTTTTCCAGCGGCGAATGGTAAGTTCCGTGGGCTTGCCGTCAGGTGTGGCGTCCCACCCCTCCATCGGATGAATGGCAAAACGATTGCCCAGGGTAATGCCGCCGGAGCGAATGGGCTGCGCCAACGGAGAGGCTTCGCCGGTCAGCATTTGCTCATCGCATGGCAGGGTAATGCCGCTCTCGCGCAAGTGGCGCCGGAACTGATCCGCGCCCTTGATCGCTCCGATATTTGGAAATTGTTTTTCGGACATTTCTTCTACCCTGCAATCCAGTCGTAGCGCAGCCGTCCCGGCTGCGAGTTCGGGCGGCGTCTCGCCGCGCGAAAGAACACGGGGCGGGACGCCCCGTGAACTCGCAGGCGGGACGCCTGCGCTACCGCTGCGCAATTCTTTTTCGAAATCAAGACGGGCCTTTTGTCGCAACCGCCTCGGGCACCATCGTGGACGCGGCCGCTTCATCTGTCTCCCACCGTTTTCGCGGCAGCAATGCAATCGCCGCCGCGCCCAGCAGCGCAATGCCTATCAACACCCAAAAACCCGTGTGATAACTCCCCGATTTATCCCGCAAATAGCCCACGAACATTGGCGAAGTGGCCTCGGCCACACCGTCCGCCGTCAGCACAATTCCCATTAACCGCCCGAGCGATTTCGTGCCGAACAATTCAGCCGCCATCAACGGTATGATCATGTATTCGCCGCCCAGCCCCAGGCCAAATACCGCGGCGAAGGCATACATCGCGCCCGGCGACGATGCGACGAACAACAACGGAATAGCCGAAGCTATCAAAACGTAAATCAGCAACATTACGTATTTCTTCGCCATCCGGTCGGCGAGCCAGCCCATGAGCAGGCGGCCCGCGATGCTGAAGGTGAGGACCAACGAAATGATTTTTGCCGCGTTACCCTGCGAATAGTGCTGGTCCAGGCTGAGAAATAATTTGAGATGCTGATTCGTCCCACCGACCGCGCCAATGGAACACATGCTGCCCAGGGCCAATAGGTAAAACGCCGGGTTGCGCAGGATATGACTGATGGGAACTAGCGGCGCGACCGGCTTTTTTACTTCGCCCAATTCCTGTGGCGATTCCTTTACGAAATACGCCATCGGCAGCGCGACGACGATCATCAGAATTCCCAGAACACACAATGCGCCGTGCCAACCGGTGGCATCGGTCAATCGCCGCGACAACAGCGGCACGACCGCGCCGCCGATGCCGATGCCCAGGTAGGCGAAGCCCATCGCTTTGCCGCGCGATTTGTCGAACCAGCGCGAAAGCAACACCTGGTTGGGCAGCGGGCCACCGCACACGTAACCGAGGGCATTGAAAAGATAAAAGAAATAAAGCATCCACAACGCGCCCGACATCCTGCTCAAGCCAATCACCGCGAACCCGGCCATGACAATGCCGGCCATCATCAATCGGCGCGGCCCAAACTTGTCCACCACCCAGCCGGCGAAAAATCCGAACAACGGCCCGACGAGCAACTTGCTGAGCGCGTTGCCCGACGTGACCTCCGTGCGGGTCCAGCCGAAATCCTTAACCATGAAATCGTAGTAGAACGGGAGTCCGTACAAGGCGAGTCCCACTATGGAAAAGAGAGCGAGGAAACCGGTGGCGGCAACTTGAACTTGTGCTCGTCGTTCGCGTTCCATGATGGAGTGACGCATTGATAGCACGTGCCGTTGAAATGGCGAGCGGTTTCCGAGCGGGGCAGGCGCATCTAAAATTTCCGCAAATTAATATTCTGTTTAATATTCCGTCAGCATTTTGGCTCGACATTGAATTACTTCAAATTTTTTCTGTTTTTTGACGGTTCCAGTGTCTCAAGTGTCTCCGATCTCTCCGGTGTTGAAAAAGTTTACAGCTTTAGATCTGAAGCCACCTGCCTCGCGCATTTCAAAAACCGCTCCGCAGCCGGCGTGAGGTCGAGATGCGCACGAGTTTCAGGCGTGGCCCCGCGATGCACCCAATTGATTCCGGCACGAGCGCGACGCCCGAGCCGGATTCGACACCCGCGATGAGGCTGGTGACACCATCATGTTCCTCCGCGATGCGCGGCTTTTCTTTAAGGTGGGAGAACATCTTGGCCAGTTCCTCGTGCGCCTCAGGATATTCCTCGCGGCTGTAAATGGCCAAAGGCTCGCGCACCACCTCCGCCAGCGTCACCGTGCGCCGCCGCGCCAGCGGATGCTTCGGCGCAACTGCCAGGCAAATAGTGTCGCGCATAATTTGTTCAAAATGCAGCCCTCGCAACATGCCCGCGCTGACGTGCACCAGAAAGGCAATGTGCAATTTGCCCGAGCGCAATCCGGTAATCATTTCTTCCGTTGAAAAATCGTGCAGCTTCACCCGCACGTTCGGCGACTCCGCCTGAAACGCGCGCAACGCCGGCGGGAGGATTCGCGACGTTGGCGACGGCGCGTAACCCACATGCAATTCCCCCTGCTCGCCCGTGGCGATCGCGCGCGCGGTTTTCACCGCTTCCTCCGCGCGTTGCAACACTGCCCGCGCTTCCGTCAAAAAACTTTTTCCCGCGCCGGTCAGCTTGATGGATTTCGCGCTGCGCTCGAACAATTGAAAACCGATTTCATCTTCGAGATCGCGGATCTGGCGGCTGATGCCCGGTTGCGACACGTGCAGCTTGAGCGCGGCCTTCGAGACATTCTCCGCCTCGGCCACGGCAACAAAATAACGCAAGTGACGCAGTTCCATGTGTGCGGCTGAAGATACTCGCTGCGCACAGTGAAGCAAGAATCATGGGAGGTGCGTCGTGGCTCAGTTTAGTTCGGGGTTCCGCTTTTAGGCGGCCCGAAAACCGCGTAAACGCGGAACTCCAAGCTCGATTGACTGAAGCATTCCCCTCGCCCGGGACAGACGTGGCGGCCAGTCGTCACACATTCGTAACAATCATCTGGAAAATATACATCGTTTTGTAATTCCCCGTTCAGCGAACGCCTGCGACTATTATCGCGAGCAGAGAGGAACGTATGAATACAAAACATGTCGAACTCTTGCAGAGGTTGGAGCAATTCCAACTGGATTCACCGGAGGCCTCGCTTCCGTTTTCGGCCCGGCTCGCGCGGGAAAACAATTGGTCAACCCCTTACACGCGGCGAGTGATCGCCGAATACAAACGCTTCGCTTTCCTGGCGATCGCCGCCGGGCATCCAGTGTCGCCATCGGAAGACGTCGATCAAGTCTGGCACCTGCATCTGACTTACTCGGAAAATTATTGGAGAGTCTTCTGTCCGGAAATCCTTGGTCAACCGTTTCACCATAACCCGACTCGCGGCGGAGAAAGTGAAAGTGAAAAATTTGAAGATTGGTACGCGCGCACGCTCCAAAGCTACGAAGCCTTTTTCAACGAGCCCGCGCCGGCTGACATTTGGCCATCGGCAGCAACTCGACATAACGAGAAGCACAACT
>Ga0193718_1000200_pt1 | contig 14428 bp, 9 predicted proteins | sample U2a1metaG_FD_144918 | JGI IMG/M metagenome (GOLD analysis project Ga0193718, IMG submission 144918) | Soil microbial communities from a riparian zone of the East river system, Colorado, United States - U2a1 | ecosystem: Environmental > Terrestrial > Soil > Riparian zone | place: USA: East River... | reverse complement strand
TGCGAACCGTAATTGCCGCCGCTCGACATGATCAATGGCAGGAAGAGCACGAGCACGACGGCTTTGGCGATTTCATCCTGAAAAAACGTCATCGCGGTCGAGGTCAACATTTCGCTGAGGAACAAAATGACCAGCCACGGCGCGCGTTTGCGCACCATGCCGAACACGTCCGTTTTTAAGTACGGCAAATCGAGGGCTTCGACACCGCCGAGTTTCTGAATGTCTTCGGTGGCTTCGCGTTCGGCAACGTCGAGGACGTCGTCCACCGTGACGACTCCGACGAGGACGTCTTTCGAATCCACGACGGGCAGGATGGTGGCGTCGTATTTCTTGAAGAAGGCGACGGCGGTTTCCTGGTCGTCCGAGGCGCGCAGAAAAATTTGTTGGTTCTCGAGCAATTCGAGGACGGACATCTGCATCGGCGAGACGACGAGATTGCGCAGGCGGACGTAATCGACGAGGTGACCTTTGTTGTCCACGACGTAGAGCTGATTGATGGAGTCGCGCTTCTGCTCTTCCGCGCGCAAATGGGCCAGCACTTCGGCGACGGTCCAGTTTTGCTGGATGGCGACGTAATGCGGAGTCATGCGCCGGCCGATGGAGCCTTTGGGATAGCCGAGCAGGTCGGTGGCGATTTTCCGCTCTTCGGGCTGGAGCAGCGCGAGAAGTTTTTGCGTGGCGGCGGAGGGCAATTCTTCGAGCAGCGCGGTGCGGTCGTCGGGCGCGATGTCGTTGAGGATTTGCGCCACCTTTTCCGTGCCCAGCGCGTGGAGCATTTTTTCCTGGTCGTCCACCGGCAGATGCTCGAAGACTTGCGCGGCAATGTCGTTGGGCAGGATTCGCAGGAGGACGGCTTCGTCGTCGGGGCTCAGGTCAAAAAAAATCTCGGCAATATCCGCGGCGGTGAAGTCACAGAGAATGGCTCGAAGTTGTGCGAAATCCCGTTTCGCGATCAATTCCACCAGTTCGGGCTGCAACAAATTGCCAATCACGCGCCTAATCAAACCCAAGTCTTGCGCTCAAGCAAAACAAAAGTTCGATTGCGGCGAAAATTTTCGCAGCGAGTTATCGGTGGCTGCAGGCCTGGGAGTTCATTGCCACAGCAGACGGTGGCGGAGTAGTTGGGGGTGGAGCGCGGCCTTCAGGCCGCTTCAGTGTTCGTAACGCGGGAGTTCAATATTTCGCCGCTGGCGGTCGAGCGTTGAAGCGGCATGAATGCCGCGCTCCTCTGCGCTTCGGGGACGTACGCACCTTTTTATTGCCACGGGATTTCTCGCTGGCTAGGCTGGCGGCGCGATGGTCGCCTCCATTCTAGATTTTCTGAATATTGGCTACTTGTTATTTTCGTCGCCGGTATTTCTCGCCATTGGAATCTTTCAAATCTGGATGTTCATCGATGCGGTGCGCCGCCAGGAATACGTTTGGGCGGTGTTTATCTTCATCGGCTTCGGCTTCGCGGCGTTGTGGTATTACCTTTACGTGTATCGCAATTCTTCTTCCGGCATGAGCGGTTTCGAATTGCCCGGGTCGGTGGATCGGCGGCGAATCAAGGATCTGCAGGCCAAGATTCATCACCTGGACAAACCGCATCATTATTCGCAGCTCGGCGATATTTATTTCCAGCAAGGCAAGCTGGTCAAGGCCGAGGAATGTTATCGCGCGGCGATGGAGCGCGACCCGCAAGACATCGACACGCGCGCGCATTTGGGCCAATGCCTGCTGCGCGCGAAGCGGCCGGCCGAGGCGCGGCCCTTGCTCGAAGGCGTGGTCGCGGAAAATCCGAAGCACGATTGGGGCTATTCTCAAATGGGGCTGGCCGAAACCTTGATGGCGCTTGGCGAGACTGACGGCTCATTCAAAATCTGGAAACAAGTGACCGAGTATCATTCGTATCCGCGCGCGAAAGTTCAGCTCGCGGAAATTTACCTCGCGCGCAACCAACCGGAGCTGGCGCTGCCCGAATTACGCGATGTGGTCTCGGACGATGTCCACGCGCCGACGTTCCAACGCCGTCGCGACCGGGTTTGGGTGAGTCGCGCGAAAAGTTTGCTGGGGAAGTTGAAGTAGGCTAAGCGCGGACGAAATTTACCATTGCCGCTTTGCGCAGGCTGTAATCACTCTTCCTAATTCAAAAAGAACCACGAGCTTGCGTTACCAAGGCAATGGGCCATCCTCAGCAGCATGAGTGAAATCATCTTTGAAGTCCGTGAAGATGAAGTGGGAGGCGGGTACACCGCTTCGGCTCTGGGCGTCGGTATCCACACCGAGGCAGACACGCTCGAGGAGTTGCGCGTAAACGTCAAGGAAGCCGTAGATTGCTATTTTGATGAAAATATGACCGCCCCCGGAATCATCCGCTTGCATTTTGTCCGTGACGAAGTGCTGGCTCGATGAAACTTCCGCGTGATGTCTCCGGCCCGGAATTGGTCAAGGCATTGCGGAAGCTCGGATAAGAAGTGTCACGCCAAAGGGGGTCGCATATACGGGTGACCACCCGGCAAAACGGTGAGCATCACGAAGTCATTCCGAACCATCACCCCATTAAACCGGGCACTCTCAGCGGCATTCTCAAAAACGTTGCGAACCATCATCGCATGACCGTCGAGGAATTACTGGTCAGCTTGGGTTTGTAAAGGGGGCGAAGAGTTTGCTGGGAAAGTTGACGCCCTGTGTGGGCGAAACTATCTCGCCGCCTGCAAAGATCAAAAACTCCCATTTGCGCCGCCGACTCGGACTGATTTTTCCCCTGCAATTTTGCTAACTTCGGGTATCTTCCTGCGTAATTATCAGATTGGTAACGTCCTGAGTAACAAACATGAACGGCTGTCACGATAAAGTTCGCGGGCATTTGTGCGTGGTGCTGTCTTGTCTGGCTTTGCTGATTGGATCTTTTCCCGCCGTTGCCTCAGTGGACAACGCAGCTTTCGTGTCTAATTCCATTCCGGACAGCGCCTCCGTGATGCCGAGGACGATGTTCACCCAGACGTGGACTTTTCTTAATACCGGCACGAGCACCTGGACACCGGGGCAGCACGGTTACACGTTGAACATGGTGGGCAAGGACAGCCTGGGTGCTCTGCCGAATTTCACGAACGCGGTTTCGACGCGATACCTTCCATCCGCAATTATCAACAGCGGCCAATCGATTGTTCCGGGAGGGCATGCGTCTTACACCATGACGTTCATCGCGCCGGAAACGCCAGGGCTGTTCACGGATATGTTTCAACTGAACGGCACCACGAACTTCGGCCCGCAGGTCACGGTGCAGGTGATGGTTCAAAGCGCCGGCTCAACGAATCAATACGACCGGTCGAAAGTAATTTCCTACGCGAATAATTATGCGGGTTACGTGTGCAGCGATGGTTATTTCTGGACGAACGGCTCCGGCTACGCGAATTTTGGCGCGGGCGCGCCGGTACCAACGGCTTACCTCGGCGACGATTGCGCGCATTTCGTAAGTTGTTGCATCGGCAGCCAGGCGGCGCAACGCGGCGGTGGGATGGCGATTCCCGGCCGCGTGCCACCGACTTACGGCGAACCGGGCGCGGCGAAGCTGGTGCAAACGGTGTTGATTGGCGGCGGCTATGCGACGGAGGTTAATTCCCTGAGCGAAATGTCTCCCGGCGACGTGGTCGGCTGGAATTGGGAAGGCGATACGAACATGGCGAATCTAGATCACGTGACGCTTTACATGGGCAACGGTTTGCTCGCATCGCACGCGATCTCGGCATTGGACGTTTCGGCCAACACATTTTTCCAGAGTTCGGAGCCGAATTTTGTGCGCCACCTCATCCACATTTTTGATGTGCCGACCATTTTGTTGACCAACGCAGGCGACAAGCTGATGTTGTCATGGGGAACGAACTGGACCGGTTACGGTTTGTATTCATCCACCTCGCTGCTGCCCGACGCCACGTGGAACAAAGTCACGAATAAACCCGTGGCGGTCGGAAAATCATTGGTGGTGACGAATACGATGGGGTTGGATTCGCAGTTTTATCGGTTGGTGATGCCTTGACCGGTGTGGCGTTAAGTATTTTTCACGGCTGGCGCATCTAAATTCCATTATTTGAGGCTACTTTCATTAACACCGTGGCTTCAGCCCGGTGAAAAATGGGAAATGGAATTAAGTTCAGCCGTTTTAACGGCTTATTCGCGCGCCGAAGGGAAAGCCGTTAAAACGGCTGAAGGGACGTCTTGTGCGAACGGCTACACCGGGCTGAAGTCGCGGTGTTAATGGGAATTTAGATGCGTCTGCCCTGAAATGTTTTTATTTCCCAGTTTCGCACTTTCGAAAACTCATGTAGGTTAACAGAAGCGTTTAGGAACCTGTTAACCCCGTTGAACTGTACCGCAAACGTCGTATGAATACGCAAATCGATTTTGAAGAATGGGCAAAGCTGCTGATTACCCGGAAAGTGCCGGATAATTTTGGCCACTTGATCAATTCGGAGGTGATTCGCTCTGGCGCGGAGATATTGAAGCACGGAGATGCTTTTGAAGTTCATTTGGAAGGACTGCCGGCGGGCACAACAACGGCGCATCTGGCTTCGACGCATGAGCGGATTTTTGTTACGCCCATGCCCCGCCTTGCAAGGCTGTCCGCAAACTGACCCGACACGCCACATTCATGAGAAATCATTTGCGGTTCGAGTGATTCGACCCTAGCGTGATTACGGCCAGCGGACGGGCGATGAACCACCGCTTCAATTTCGAAGCGCAGAAAGATGAATCAGCCGCACTGGTTTCCACGGGGCAGCTCGGTTGAACCATTCATATTTTGAATTTTACCCTTCGCGGATTTCTCGCGGCTGCATTTACGACTGTATCGCTTGCCCTCTCAGCCGACGGACTCGCACAATCCGCCCCCCTGTATGTCGCCACTGACCTTGGCCTGCTCAATGCGGACGACCAATTCAGCCAGGCTTTCGGCATCAATAACTACGGTCAGGTGGCCGGGTTCTCCTTGAATAGCCAGGCCGTTCCCCATGTGTTTCTCTGGACGCCGATTGCTGCCAACGGCGTCAGCGGTGCCATGAGCGACCTGGGTCTGTGCGCGAGTGGGTTCGACGGTGGCTTCAAGCTGAACAATTACGGGCAATTGCAATTTAACCGGGGCGTTTCAACTCCATCTTTTGGCGTGCAATCGCACGCGTTCCTTTGGACCCCATCAACGCCTAATACCAGCGCGGGCAGCGCAGTGGATCTGCTCACTCTCAATGGAGCGGATGGCGCAAGTTACGGCTACGGCATCAACGACGACGGCGCGGTAGTGGGAAGCTCTTATCCTGGTCCTTGCTTCATCTGGACCCCCGCGTCGCCTCATGCCGCGACTGGCACCATGACCGACTTTGGCAACCGAAGCAGCAGCGGTGTGGCGTTTGCCGTGAACAATTCCGGGCAGATCGCGGGCAGCATCGGGGTGACGTTTTTCAGTTATCCGACTGTTCACGCTGGCCTCAGTCCTTATACGTCGGGCGACATAATTGGGCCGGGGCCGCGAGCCGATCAGAACGATCAATCTTATAGCGGCACCGCCTATGCCATCAATGCTGCGGGGCATGTAGCGGGTGATGCCGTTTTTCCGAATCCGAACTCGCTTCGACCGTTCCTATCGACGGGTGGCAGCAACCTGACCGATATCGCCGCAGACGGTCATGCTGCCGGTATCAATAATCGCGACCAGATTGTCGGCGACGTGAATAACAACGCCTATCTTTTCGCCAATGGCACCAATTATAATCTTTTCAGCCTGCTGGGTCCGTCCAGCGGTTGGAACCAATTGGTCACCGCCCGCGCGATCAACGATGCCGGTCAGATTGTCGGCTACGGTTCTCGCAATGGTGATTTGCGCGCTTACCTGCTGACTCCCATCGAATTGATTTTGCGCATCACGACGATCGCGCGCGAGGGCAGCAATATCAGGTTGACCTGGCAGACCGTCGGCGGGACGACCAATCAAATACAGGTGGCCAATAATAATTTTGATTTCACCAACCTTGGATCACCGATCATCATCGACGGTATCGGGGTTTCCCTGACCAACTCGGTCGAACTCGGAGGAGCCACGAATGCCCAGGCACGCTACTATCGAATCAGCTTGCTGCGGTGAGCGGGAATCTTTTCTTCGTAGGAGACGAGGTGATGAGTCTCAAACTTCCTTGGCCTCACAGAATGATTTGAGCAGTTGGGATTCGTAGGGACGGCCCGTAAAAAATGGCAGCCGACGTTAGGAGGCTCTGATTGAATCCTCGGTTTTTAGAAGATTTGAGCCTCGTTACCTCGGCTGCTACGAAGTCTCCTACTTGGTCTGTCGCCCGTACCTGACTTTAGTCGTATGCACAAAATGCATTGGCCAATGCAGAAAATTCAGGTGGCGCGTCCCTTCATTTCTTTTTATTCTCGCTGAAGATGAAAACGATTCAAGCGGAAGCCAGCCAAATCCCCTTCGCGAAACAAATTGAGGAAATCGTGATGTCCACGCCGGTCACGGACATCCATACGCACCTGTATGAGCCCGTTTTTAAGGACTTGTTGCTGTGGGGGATTGATGAATTGCTCACGTATCATTACCTGGTGGCTGAGGTGTTCCGCTATCTCGACATGCCCTACGATAAATTCTGGGCGATGTCCAAGACGCAGCAGGCGGATTTGATTTGGGATCAGCTTTTCATCCAGCACTCGCCGATATCCGAGGCGTGCCGCGGGGTGTTGACAACCTTGCAGGCGCTCGGGCTCGATGTGAAGAAGCGCGATTTGCCCGCGTTGCGGAAGTGGTTCGCAGGCCAGGACGTGGATGGCTATATCACACGTTGCATGGAGCTGGCGGGGTTGCAGAAAATTTACATGACCAACTCGCCGTTCGATGATTTGGAACGGCCGATCTGGGAAAAAGGTTTTTCGCGCGACAGCCGTTTCCAGGCGTGCCTGCGGATTGATCCGTTGTTCCTGTGGTGGCCGGAAGCGGGGCCAAAGCTGGCCAAGTGGGGTTACAAGGTGGACATGGGCACTCCGGGAGGGAGGTTCTTTGACGAAATCAAACGGTTCCTCGGCGATTGGGCGAAGAAGATGAACGCGCGTTACGTCATGGCATCCATCCCGCACGATTACAAGTTCCCCGATAAGACCATCAGCGCGCAAATCGTGGAGAAGGCGATTATTCCGTTTTGCCGCGAGAGCGGGTTGCCCCTGGCGCTCATGCCGGGTGTGCGTCGCCAGATTAATCCGCAATTGAAACTGGCCGGCGATGGCGTCGGTTTGAGCAATCTCGAGACGATTCAAAATCTGTGCTCTGCGTATCCGGACAATAAATTTCTCACGACGGTGCTCGCGCGCGAAAATCAGCATGAGCTGTGCGTGCTGGCGCGGAAATTCCGCAACCTGCACATCTTCGGCTGCTGGTGGTTCACGAACGTGCCGGAAATCATCAATGAAATGACGCGGATGCGGCTGGAATTGATTGGCTTGAGCGTGACGCCGCAGCATTCGGACGCGCGCGTGCTGGACCAGGTTATTTACAAGTGGACGCATTCGCGCCGCATCATCGCGCCGATATTGGTGGAGAAATACGCGGACATCGCGCAGACCGGCTGGACCGTGAGCCGCGAGGAAGTGCAACGCGATGTGAAGGATCTTTTCGGCGGCGCGTTCGAGCGGTTTTGCGGGTAATGCGTAGGAGCGCCGAGCACCGTCTCGGCACGATGTGGGCAAATCCAACCTTGCCGAGCCGGTGCTCGGCGTTCCGTTTCTTACGGGCACCCCGCAGTTTTCCTCTTCCGCTTCGGCGCAAACTGGCCCATGCTGATAGTGTGCCTGATTTAATTGCCATTGTCGGCCGGCCTAATGTCGGCAAGTCCGCGCTCTTCAACCGCATCGTCGGCCGCCGGATTGCCATTGTGCATGACCAACCCGGCGTCACGCGCGATCGCGTGATGGCGGAGGCGGAATGGCGCGGGCGGCCGTTTACGCTGGTGGATACCGGCGGCATCGGCCTGCTGCGACGCGAAAAGGCGACGGATGTCATTACGAAAGCGGCCATCGAACAGGTGACTCTCGCGTTGGATGCGGCAAACGTGATCGTGCTGGTGGTGAATGTGCAGGAAGGGATTGTGCCGCTGGATCGCGAAGTGGCGCAACGGCTGCGCGCCAGCGGAAAGCCCATTCTGCTCGCGGTCAATAAAGTGGATACGGATAAAGCCGAGCCGGGCGTGGCGGAATTCACGGGGCTGGGTTTTGATAAAATTTTCCCGGTGACGGCGATTCATGGGCAGGGAATCGAGGACTTAATGAATGCGGCGGTGGCGGCGCTGCCACCGGCGGTTGAAAGTTCAGAGTTGAGTGTCGAGAGTGGGGAAGAAGGCGCTGAGACGGCGGGCGATGTGCGGAAATCGGAGCCGTTGAAGCTCGCGATTGTCGGACGGCCGAATGTGGGGAAATCGTCCATCATCAATAATTTGACCAAATCCGAGCGCGTGATTGTAAGTCCGATTCCGGGCACGACGCGCGATTCGGTGGATGTGCCGTTTGAGGTGGTCACCGAGGGCGTGCGCCAGAAATACATTTTGATTGATACGGCGGGCATGCGCAAAGCGCGCAGCGTGAATGATTCCATCGAGTTTTTCAGCGTGAAACGCTCGGAGGATTCCATCGCGCGTTGCGATATCGCGATCATGGTCATTGATGCGGAAGAAGGAATCACGGAGCAGGATAAAAAGATCGCGGACAAAATCGTGGAAGAACGCCGGGCGTGCATTGTGGTGATCAATAAATGGGATTTGATTGACCAGGCGGTTCGCACAGCGCGCGAGGAGGAGATTGAGCGGCGAAATAAAGGCATCGCCAAGCAGGGGCCGAATGTGATGACCACGCTGTCGGAATTCGGCGAGTGGGTGCAGGAGAAATTATTTTTCCTGGATTACGCGCCGGTGATTTTTACCTCGGCGAAATCCGGGTTCCAATTGGACCGACTACTGGAGGCGGTGCGTTATGTGGCGGCGCAATTGCAGCAAAAAGTGCCGACGGCGATTTTGAATCGCACGTTGCAGGATGCGGTGGAGCGGCGGCAGCCGGTGAGTTCGGCGGGGCACCGGTTGAAATTCTTTTACGCGACCCAAGTGCGTCAGGCGCCGCCGACGTTTTTATTATTTGTGAATCGCGACGAACTTTTTTCGGCGCAATATAAGAAATATCTGGCCGATTCGTTACGCACTGCGTTTGGCTATGAAGGCTGCCCGGTGGTGCTGGTGCCCAAGCCGCGGCCAAAAACGGTGGAACCGGTGCGAAAATTTCGCCCCAAACCGCAAAGTCGTGGCCAGGAACCACAGCGTTCGGGCCGGCGCGTGCGCGCGCAAAAGCATCAGCGACGGGCTCGGCGGTAGGGTGAGAGTTCCCCTCCAATAAATTCGCGCATTAAGCCCCTGAACCGTAGCAGTCGACGTGAGTCGGCTCTAACTTTCAAATGGAGCGGACTCACGTCCGCTGCTACGACGTTCATGGAAAGGACGACTGGAAAACGGCTCGCGAGGACGCTCGCCCCACCAAAGTGCTGGAGCAGATAGTTATCCACCGGCACTTATTCACCGCGGAGAATAACGCCTGGAAAAGCTCTTTTTTTCGAGGGAAAAACGAGAATTTTTTTGGCGAATAACATTTGTGTAACTTTTTTTCAGATTTTTCTTGTTACCCCAAGCGGTAGTGATAAATTTGGGGTGTTCCCCTACTAATGGGGGTTAGGAGCCTCCCCGTGGAGGCTGTTTTTTTCGAGAAATTAGCCGGAATTCAATTAGAAACGCTGCCGTAGTCGCTGCCCATCCCAGTGAGAACGTGCTGCCAAACAATCAACTAGAGAGGCCAACAATGATCGACGCTCGTGAAGAAGTACTGTCTTCGGCATCCCCCCAAACTCGTCGCGGCGCTGCCGCCGCTTCAGCATCCAGAACGCCCGCGCGTGGTTCCAAGGCGGCGGCATTGTCCGCGCCAAAATCAGAACGTATTCATCGCATTTTCAGCGACGCAAAAGTAAAACCATTCGATCAACTCGAATGGGAACAGCGCGTGGCGGAAATCACCGACGACGCCGGCAAGGTCATTTTCAAACAGGAAAATGTGGAAGTGCCCAAGTCGTGGTCTTTGCTCGCGACCAAGGTCGTGGTTTCAAAATATTTTTACGGGGAGCAGAACACTTCCGAGCGCGAAACCTCCGTCCGCCAGCTCGTCCATCGCATTTGCCGCACGATTGCGGATTGGGGCGTGAAGGACGGCTACTTCAGCAAGGCCGACGGCGAAGTTTTTTATGACGAGTTGACGTGGTTGTGCGTGAACCAATATGGCGCGTTCAATTCGCCGGTGTGGTTCAACGTGGGTCTTTACCACGAATACGGCGTGGGCAAGGCGTCCGGCAAAGGCAATTGGTTTTACAATCGCACGAGGCAGGAAGCGGAACGCGCCGCCACCCAGTATGAATATCCCCAAGGCAGCGCGTGTTTCATCCAATCCGTGGCGGACAACATGGAAGACATCATGCGGCTCGCGCACAGCGAAGCGATGCTGTTCAAATACGGTTCCGGCACGGGCACGGATTTGTCGCCGATTCGTTCGAGCAAGGAAAAGCTCAGCGGCGGCGGTCGTCCGAGCGGCCCGATGTCGTTCCTGAAAGTTTATGACCAGGTGGCCAATGTGGTGAAGTCCGGCGGCAAGACCCGCCGCGCCGCGAAGATGAACACCTTGCGCGATTGGCATGGTGACATTGAAGATTTCATTGACGCGAAGCAGAAGGAAGAAAAGAAAGCCTGGGCGTTGATCGAGCAGGGTTACGACGGCTCATATAATGGCGACGCTTACGGCAGCGTGATGTACCAGAACGAAAATCTTTCCGTCCGCGCCAGCGACGAGTTCATGCAGGCGGCGATGGACAACAAGGAATGGTGGACGCGCACGGTGACGACCGGCAAGCCGTTGCAGAAGAAGGACGCGAGCACGTTGCTCCGGAAAATCGCCGAAGGCACGTGGGTGTGCGGCGATCCGGGCATGCAATATGACGGCGCGATTCAAAAATGGCACACGTGCAAAGGCACGGAGCCGATTCACTCGACCAACCCGTGCAGCGAATACGTTTTCATCAACAATACCGCGTGCAATCTGGCGTCGTTGAACCTGATGAAGTTCAAGCGGGAAGACGGCAAGTTTGATGTGGAACGGTTCAAGGCAGCGGTGCGCATTTACATCACCGCGCAGGAAATTCTCGTGGACAACGCGAGTTATCCCACGAAGGACATCGCCGAGAATTCGCACATCTACCGCACGCTCGGGCTGGGCTTTGCCAATCTTGGCTCGCTCGTCATGAGCTACGGTTTGCCGTACGATTCGAATGAAGGCCGCGCGCTGGCGGGAGCCATCACGGCCATCATGACCGGCCATGCCTACGAACAAAGCGCGGCTATCGCCGGCAATATCGGCGCGTTCCCCGGTTACCGCGATGCGCGCTGCGCGCACGTTTCGAAACCGGTGGCCAAGGACAATATCGAATCCATGCTGGGCGTCATCAAACAGCATCGCGATGCGGTAGAAGAAATTCAGCCGAGCGCGGAATTCAATTATTTGAAGGAAGAAGCGCGCAGTTGCTGGAATCGCGCGCTCGAGAGCGGCAAAAAGGCGGGTTATCGCAACGCGCAAGTGACCGTTCTGGCGCCGACCGGCACGATCGCCTTCCTGATGGATTGCGACACGACCGGTGTTGAGCCGGACATTGCACTGGTGAAATACAAACTGCTGGCCGGCGGCGGCATGCTGAAAATTGTGAATCGCACGGTGCCGCAAGCGCTGCAACGCCTCGGTTATTCGAAGAAAGAGACGGAGGCCATCATCGCGCACATCGAGAAGCACGACACGATTGAGGACGTTGAGGAAAACGGCCAGCCGATTCGCAGCGGGCTGAAAGCGGATCATTTGCCGGTGTTTGATTGCGCGTTCAAGCCGCACAAGGGCAAGCGCAGCATCCAATACATGGCGCACCTGAAAATGATGGGCGCGGCCCAGCCATTCATCAGCGGCGCGATTTCCAAGACCGTTAACATGCCGAACGACTGCACCGTGGAAGACATCCGCGATGCGTATGTGCAGGCGTGGAAGATGGGATTGAAATGCGTGGCGATTTATCGCGACGGCTCGAAACGCTCCCAGCCGTTGAACACCAAGAAAACCAACGAAGGCGGCGACAAGGTCGCGATGGCTGCTACGGCGGATTCGCACCTCAAAGGATTGGAGGCCGAAGTGGTCAAGCTGCGCGGTGAATCCGGCAAACCGTTGCGCCGCCGCCTGGCCGACACCCGCCACGCCATCACGCATAAATTCGACATCGCCGGTCACGAAGGGTATCTGACTGTCGGTTTGTTCGAGGACGGCCACCCCGGCGAATTGTTCGTCACGATGGCGAAGGAAGGTTCCACTATCGGCGGCCTGATGGACACCATCGGGACGTTGACGAGCATGTCGCTGCAATACGGCGTGCCGCTCGAAACGTTGCTCAAGAAATTCGGGCATCAGCGTTTTGAACCGTCCGGTTTCACCAAGAATCCGGAGATTCGCAATGCATCATCCATCATTGATTACGTGTTCCGCTGGCTGGCGTTGCAGTTTATCCCGGAATATCGCGAAGCACTGGCGACGACCCGAAACCAGCCGGAACTGGCCATCCCGGGAATATTGGAAGCCGAGAAAAAAAGCGTAAACCGCCCGGTTCCTGAACTGGCGATTTCCGACGATAATGACACGGTTGAAGTTAAGGCCGACAACGGCAAGGGTAAGGGCAATGGCAACGGCAATGGGCACAAACAGAAGCTCACGTTGACCTCGATGATTACCAACCAGCAGGACGCGCCGACGTGTCCGAGCTGCGGCCATGTGGCGGTGCGCAACGGCGCTTGTTACAAGTGCTTGAATTGCGGCGAGAGCTTAGGGTGCAGCTAAACTGGGAATAATGCACAGACAGGCCGGAGAGTTTTAAACGCTCTCCGGCCTGTGCTTTTTTAAGGGTATCGTTCTCGTAATTCGTCCTCGAATCTCTCCCGGGTTTCCGACTTTTAATTTCGCGAGCCAGCGAGTAAGGAGGGTGGTGGGGTGCAAGGTTTGAAATAAAAGAATTTCGACTTTTCAGTGTTTAACCCATTGCGCCTTGCCTTGAAATCCGGCACAACTTCGCCTCCAATTTTTTTGGTGAAAATAATATGAAAAAAGAATCGAAGAAAACGAATGAAGCGCAGTTGTTGGATTTGCTGAAACGAGTGTTGCCGAAGGCCACGACTGACTCGCAATTGGCGGGCAAGATTTATGAGGCCATTGAGGCTGAACTGAAGGCGAAAGCGCGCGTGCTGGCTTTTGAGAAGTTTTGCAGCAAGGTCGAATTGCCCGATCTGGAAGCGAAAACGGTTGATGACGTAAAACTTCAATTGGCTGCCTCCTTCGGTGACGGAGACATCACTATCCAACCGAATAAAAAGGAGAAAACGCTTTCCGTTGAGGTGGCCATGCCGGACGGGAGCCAATTCAACAGCGAAATCAAAGTCGGACCAGTTGCCGCCGCTGACAGCGACGAGCAGGAAATCACTTTGAAATTCATTCCTTTTCCGGTTTGTCTTCCCGGCGACAAGGAATTGGTTTGGCTGTTGGCCAAGCGCGAGAACCTTTCTGCCGAAGAGGCCGGAATTGCACTTTCGAAGGTGGAGGAGGACTTTTGGGCCTCCAAAACCGGCCAAAAGTTGATCCGTGATCGCGTGGAACGCAGCTTTCCTGAATTCATCGCGCGGGTATCCGGCGGCTTGCTGACTGAAGTGGGATTAAAACGGCATTACAAGACTCCCGAGCCAATCAAGCCGTTGCGTGCAAATCCCAAACGCTGACGTTTCTACGTTGCCGTGATATGCCAGGCTGGAGAGTCGCAAACTCTCCGGCCTGTGCTTTTTTGGATCGTTTTCGTAATCGAGGCAAGTCTTGAAATCGAGCTATCAACGAACGTTAGAGAAAATGAAAATGAGAATTCACGTAGGTTTGTTCGTCGATTGTAAGTCCCTTAGATAGGGCCTCTCGATAAAGTTATCATAACCAACTTAGCCGGAACAATGCAGTTGGAAAAGGGGACCGCGCCCGCCCCGGCGCAGTTAGACGCGCCCTCGCGGCTCACGGTTGCGCTCGAAATCGCCTAAAGTTTGGTGACTTCCCACGCCACAGATGTACCGTCAGTTTTTCCGCCCGAAAACTTTTTGGTTTAATCATCTCAAAAAAGAGATCTCTGCAAAAGGCCCGCCTGCGGACGGAGCGCGGAGCATCGCTCCGCAATTCCGGCGAAAATTCGAGCGGAGCGATGCTCCGCGCTCCGCAGTTTGCCGTTTTTGCAGAGATCTCCAACGGGGTTGTGGCACGCTGGAAAAACGGCAAA
>Ga0193718_1000199_pt1 | contig 14440 bp, 14 predicted proteins | sample U2a1metaG_FD_144918 | JGI IMG/M metagenome (GOLD analysis project Ga0193718, IMG submission 144918) | Soil microbial communities from a riparian zone of the East river system, Colorado, United States - U2a1 | ecosystem: Environmental > Terrestrial > Soil > Riparian zone | place: USA: East River... | reverse complement strand
TGAAGGTGACACAGTTGCATTCTCCTTATGTGGCTGGTGGGGATTATTATCCCTTCGGCTTGGCGATGGATGATCGGCAGATCAAGGTTGAACCGTATCGGTTTGGGTACCAGGGACAATACGCGGAGAAAGACACACTGGCCAATTGGAATGCATTTCAATTGAGGATGTATGATGCAAGGATCGGGAGGTGGTTGAGTCCTGATCCGAATGGACAGTTTTCAAGCCCATATGTGGCGATGGATAATAATCCAGTAAGCGGGACCGATCCAACTGGTGGTTTATGCCCTGAGTGCCCTGTTTTAGAGGGGATTTGGAAAGGGACGACGATTGGTGAGGAGGTCACATTTACTGCGTCAAGATATGTCGCTACTACCGCCGAGTTAATGATTACGGTCCCCGGTACACTCCATTTCGTTGAGGGCAATACGTCCGTTGGGTTCAATCCCGTCATCAAAAAATATGTTGCACAAGTTACGGACAATGATGGTACTACATTTCATACCTGGGAAGGAAATGGATGGGAACAACAGAACAATCCGAGGGCGGAGACGGCTGCCCAAAATGCCAACCTCACGACGCTCGCCAATTCCGGTGGAGAAGCCGTTGAGGGTGCCGCTTTAAGCTATGCAAGCGGAGAATTGATCGGCGTCGCCCTAAAACCTGTCGTTGGCGTTTTAAGAGGGATTTTTTCAAGGGCTGCGGTTCAGACAGGAAAGAGTGTTTTAGGGAAATTCCCTGACTATATAAATCTTGCATCAAAATTAGGAGCCAAAAGGTTCAATATTCCACCTAACATCTGGAACAAAATGACAGCAGCTGACCGATGGATAGCGAATACTAAATTCCTTGATAGGATGATTGCAAGAGGTGATAATATTATTTTATCAAATCGGGTTACAAACATACACAATGTTACCGGTGCCTTTCGTAGAGAGTTAGAATATTTGATAGGAAAAGGTTACAGACTTAGTAGCGATGGACTAGAAATGATAAAGTAGCTATGGAAAAACATAACATATCCAAGAATATAGTATTCCTTCCAGGTAGATTTTATGCAGTGGAAAATATTTCAATTTACTTCTTACTAAGAGACACTGGTTATTTTGAAATGCACGACCAGATTACGGAAGCAAACCTTTTCGAAGCACTTATTCAATACCCGGAGTGTATTAATCAATGGTTGAGTTGGTCAGAAGATAAGCGGAGTAATTCGGGTTGGTATTTTAAACAGAGTGAAAACGGGAAATATGTTGTTGGTTATTTTCCCACTAAAGATGGGTTAAAAATAAATGAATACTCTGAAATAGCCAAGGCCTGTGCAGCTTTCATCAAGCATGAAATTGAAGATATTAGAAATGAACTGAAGGAATAAGAGTAGGCAAATACGTGTCTATCCGGATAATGCAATTGTTACTTTTGTACTAGCGCTATTCGGAGCACGTCACAGTGGAAAAACGTTCTTTGAAATTTGACCAATGGAATTCTTGATTTTGCATTGATGGCGATCGAGACCAACCCAGAATTTTCGGTGGGTACAGCAACGCCGATCCCCGTGCCGGGCTATGTTTTCATCTACGTTAACAACAACAGCAGTTCCTCAACACCGGTGTACTTCGATGATCTGAAGGTGACACAGTTGCATTCTCCCTATGTGGCTGGTGGAGATTTTTATCCTTTCGGCTTGGCTATGGATGACCGGCAGATAAAGGTTGAACCGTATCGGTTTGGTTACCAGGGGCAGTATGCAGAAAAAGATAGCTTAGCGAACTGGAATGCATTTCAGTTGAGGATGTATGAGCCGAGATTTGGGAGGTGGTTGACAGTAGATCCTTATGGACAATTTGATTCTCCGTATATTGCGATGGGGAATAATCCAGCAAGCTACACTGATCCGGATGGTGGAATAATATTACCGGAAGTAACTATCACTGCCGCCAGGGGAGTGTCAATGTGGGTCATCAGTGTTGCCAATGCAGTTGCCGTTAGTTTGCAAATAGGCCTTGCTCGCGCAGGAGGATTTGCTAATGGATTCAATGTTGGTATGGGAGTCAACTCCTCTTTAGTCTCATTAGTCGATCCAAATACCCAGGCACATTCAGCACAATATGCAGAGGCTCAGGCGGCGGGGCTGGAATTTGGTCAAGCATTTCCACAATTGATGATGATGAGGGTAACAGGTGAAACGATGACTCCAGGGACAAGTCCAATGTTTGCGACACCTAGGGGCCCCGTAACACGGCCTATGGGGATACCAATTACAACACTGTTGGATGTTCACGGAAGAGTTTACTCAGATAATCCAGAAAATACGCAATGGGGATGGACAGGCAGTAAAACATGGAAAGACTTGGTACAAAAAGTTAAAGGTGGGGGCACAATAACTGATTTGAATGGTAAGATACCAACTAAAACAGAAGCGATTAAGCTAATTGAAGAAGGAGGTGGTAAGGTGGATCGTATTGAGGCAGGCCATGCTGATCCGAATCCTCATCAATATAATCATATCAATTACACCACAAATACCGGAATAAAAGGGACCATTAAAATTCAAGGCTTATGAAAGACTACAAAACTAAGATTAATGAGTTGAAAGAACGGTGGCTGATGATGGCAAAGGAATTGAATTTCGAAATTATCACTCCATATGTTCTAAGTCACAATGAGAAGAGCGTAGAGTGTTTTGCTTTCTTGCCGCATTTTGGTTCTATTAATGGAATGATTTTAAGTATAGTCTTTCCACCTGACTACGAAACTAGCAATGAAATATCGGAGATTTGTCGCAATACAGGAAAGTATTGCTCCTTTATAAATTATGAAACATATATTAATTCAAACCGGCAAAAGTTTTGTGAAACTCTGATTGACTGGGGTTATTTTGGTAAATTGAAGGATCGGCCTTCTTGTTTTGATGAGTTTGTTGTTGCGCAATGATGCAAGTACCCACTGGCGGAAGTCTTCCGATCATTTAGACGCATTATTGCGCTATAAAAAGCAAGAAATTGGCAGAGCCAACTATATTTATGTTAAGGTCGATAGAAACCGCAAGCAAACATTTCAGATAACACTCAATGGATTTAAAGCAATTAAAAATATGGAAATTAATGAAGGTGAAGTGCTTGATATAAGAGTTGTTTTGAAAAACCAGGTCTATTCTGAGTTCGATCTTATTTTAAGGAGAGATTTATTAATAGCTGACAAGCCAGTAATTGAAATGGTATGTCATTCTGATCTGCAAGTATACAATCAAGATGTTATTGAGATTTTTTTGGGCTGGGATAATGGATCAAAATCAAATTGGAAAGGCTTAAATAGTAAACTGAAGGAGGCTTGGTTGGTTGCTTGTTTATATTGGAGTGGCCTTCCAAAATTAATTTCGAAGAGAAAGGATTTTACTATTGATGGTGATTTGGTGAATTCTAAGACTGATTTTTACTGTCTGCTAGGTGAAATATTTTTTGGACATAGGGGATATTTTGGACAGGATTTGGATGGGTTGACAGATTGTCTCAACATGATTCGAATGGATAAATCAGACCCACCTACTATTATATTTAAGAATTTTAAGAGACTCGAAAAGACTTTGAACAAAACGTCGAAAAACTATGCAAATGAATTAGTTAATATATTTGAAAATCGCGGCTTTATTATAATGAAAGAAATAAAGTAGAAGGCCTTGATCCAGGATGGTCTGAATTAGAGTTTAATCCGTTCTTTGAAATGTTGAAGTAGTTTTTGAGAAATCAGTTCTGAAAAAAAAGTATGAGGGTGCGCAGGTATTTTTTCCCGCCACAAGATCCCGCTTACCACTTAGAGTTTTTATTACCAAAATAAATCCTGAAAAACGAAACAAATATATTCAGCCTTGTCCGCTATAGTTTTCATGGCCGTTGCTTGTCAAGATGCTAAAAGCTCGCAAGCAAAAAAAGAAGAAGTGAAAGACACAATAAAAGTAGTACCCTCGCCTCAACAAGATCGCAATCGCGAATTACTTGGCATATGGAGAATCGAGGGGGACGAGACAGAGAACGCAGCCTTTGTGATCAAACCTGACTCAATATTTTATGTTGAGCAAGGGCAGACCTATTTATTAAAAACAAAAAAGGATTCCCTGTATATTTACTATACAGGTTGGACTTACAAAGCATCGTATAAAGTAGATAAGGGGATTCTTATAATGAAAGATGAAAATCGTGAAAATAAATTTATTAAAGTTAAGTGATTAATATTCAATGTGCGTAATAAAATTAATCTACATCCCCGAAAAGAATGCCCAACCAACTTGCACATAATCGGACTCAATTTATTTATTGAAACACGAACTCCTCCAAAATGAAATTACTTCTACCCTCCCTTTTTCTCCTTGTTCATTCCGTTCATGGACAGGAGGTTTACAATTTCAGTAAACTGGATCAGATTGTAAACTTAACCAGCGATCAACGGTCTGTTATTTTCTACCCTTATGAAAGCAAAGGCACCGGGCGGGATAGAAAAGTGTTGGTCAATGGAATCGAATACCATTTCCTGATTACAAAGACTGCTGAAGGCCAGCGCCAGGACATTGTGGACGGTGCGAAAAAAACATTGGCTACGACATGGCTGAGCGGCGGAAAGAGAGGTGTCATTGTCTTGCCTGACAATTCAAGCTATTCCATGGTGAATCCCAATAAGGAGACCTGGATTTATCAAACGGACGGAAAGGACGTAGTCAATGTGTCTTACAGAAAGGTATCCGGTAAGAAATCGCTGACGATCGTTGTGGATTCGGTGGTGGTAAATCAATTGCCCCTGCAACTAATTTGTCTCGAGCGGGGAACAGACTTTATTACTCACAAGTCTACAACCGGCCCACTTATTATTGTAGGAATTCTGCTTGCAGTGCTGAGGGCCGTTGCCAGTTCTTAACAGCAGCCTTGACAAGTCTGATATATGGAAGTAGGAGAGAATAGCTTTGACTGGGGAGTTAAAAATTAGGAAATAAAAGAGTAAAGAAAATGAACAAGTTCACTGCTTCTGTAGCAATCCTTGTTTCCATCGGCACTTACTCCGTCCACGCCCAGAACAAGGTTGGCTTACCGGACAGTACTCTATTCAGAGAAGTGGATAGTCTTCAGTGGGTGGGATCAAGATGGGATTCACTTTCGTTAAATGAGTTAAATAAGATCGATTCGTCTATCAACCATCTCACCAGGAAAATTGACAGCCTTCAGTCACATGGATTGCCCATATCCCATTATCAAAACAAGATCGACAGTCTATCTCGGCGGCTTAATTTTAATGTCTCAATCAAGAGCCCAATTGATAGTTTGAGGAGGAGAGGCAAGACTTTTTTTTCAAAGGCGAATCACAAACGAGACAGCCTCCAAAATGAGATTCACAAAAAGTCGATTGCATTGCAGAAAAAAATCAAGGGTGCAACCGGCTCGGTCGATTCCCTTGCCCTAAAGGCCGCGAATAAGATCAATTCAAAGCTCGGAAGGATTACAGCAGAAGAAAACAAGATTCTCAAGGAGGCTAAATTGCCGAATTCCTCCTTGCCTGTGCCAAATGCCAGTGCCATTGGTAAAGAATTCAACCCATCCGGCGAGTTGAACCAATTGAATAACCAAATCCCAAATGCCAACCTGCCCGATGCGAATGCACTGGGAAAGGAATTGAATGCACCAGGCGACTTGAATCAGTTGAATTCCGTGAACAAGGAACTATCAAACGCCACGCAAGGGAATCCGCTTACTTCCGAAATCAAGAAACTCGAAACTTCACCCAGCAGGGAATTGGCTGGCTCCGGGGTCATGAAATCAATCGCTGAATTGAAAACCGAAGAGCAGAAAATAAAGGGCTTTGAAAAAAAAGCGGATGGGTACAAACAGGATATCAAGAAGGTTGGCAAAGGGGAAATTCAGCAAATGCAGGCTTTGCCCAAGGACGCTGAAAATGCCGCATCGAATGTGGCGGAAATGAAAGAGTTAAAGAGTGAGACTGCGCAAATCAAGACGACGAAAAACGCCCTCCAACAGTACAACGATCTGCTCCAAAACATGGGAACTCCAAAGGGCCTGAAGGAAGGGGGAGCCATCGCCACGAAGGAAATGCCGGATCTCTTTGCTGGCAATGAGGCAAAATTGCAGGCCGGCATCGCCCAGCTCGACAAGCTGAAGAAAAAATACCATACCATCGCCGACAGCCGCTACCTGCCCAAACATGTTCCAAACGAAATGAAAGGCAAACCACTGAAGGACCGGTTAATACCCGGTCTTACGTTGCAGTTGTATAAAGGCGACAAACTGGGTATCGACCTTTCACCGTACCTGATGTATAGACTTACCGGTAAACTCCGCCTCGGAGCCAGCGGAACGTACCGGTTGCTGATCAACAGTAAGCAATGGAACATCCGGCCCGGAATGGTGTATGGAGTCCGCGCCATGGCTGATTATCGCTGGATCAATTCCTGGTATGGTCACATGGAGGGCGAGTGGATGCACTATGATCCTACCGTTCAAAGTCAGTACCGATTTCCGGCCGACCCGCCCCTCAAAGAATGGAACGCCAAGCTCAACATCGGGATGCTCCGCACTTACAAGATCAGTCGTCGCTTCATAGGGCAATGTCAACTTTTATACAACGCCCTGGATTGGACGCGCTTCCCGCAGAACAGGAATACCTCGGTGAGGTTTGGTTTTGAATATAAATTCAATGCAAAAAAGCCGGGGAAAAAATGAGCTAAAAAGAGGTATGAAATCGTTAACTTTGTTAGATCAAATCAATAACACCATGGGAGCAGCACAAATCAGGGAAGAACTACATCAGTTTATCAATCATGCTGATGAACGAGTTTTAAATTTGATTTATGGCATGATGAAAGCTGATAGTGAACCGGGAGTTTTAACTACGGATCAGCAAGAGGACTTGGATAAGCGAATAGCACGCCACAAAAATGGAGAATCAAAATCTTATAGTCGATCAGAAGCCAGAGCCCAAATTGTCTGAACTGTGATTCTTGTGATTTGAGTGATGACCATGATTCAATATATAAAAATTTCAACAAAACGCATAGAATTGCGATCAGCCTCGAATCCACTGCTTCCCGCCTCATACCCGCTTCTTACTTCTTACTTCTCAACTTCTCGCTTCTTCGCTTCTCAATCCTCCCCCTCAACTATACGCCACCCCCACAAACACCACATTAACAACCACATACACTACTACCACCATCGTCGCCCCAACCTTGTCTACTCTATTCCCCATCTCCGGCCTGCCCCAGTCGTGGAACTTCAGTGCAAACGCTGAAACCATCAGCATCGCGAAGATGGCCAGGAATGTTATGGTATGAAGGGTATCCACAAGGGTGAACGTGGAGGACTCCGGTAACAAAGGATCAATAATGTATTTATTACCCACGGCCGCAAACAGCCCGCCTACGGGAAGTCCGAAGCGCGGCTCAATTTCTGTGGGCCTCGGCGCAAAACTGACCATGGCAATGAGGAAGGAAATATACATCCCGATGAAAATCTTGGTAAACAGCCCCCACGAATCCCGCTCGATTTCCATGTCAATATTGAAGGAGGAGAATACGGAATTCTGCTTTTTTATCCGGTAGTCTCCGAAGGCCGTAGGGTACACACTGCTGTCGGCACGGATCGTAAAGTCGGTGATCGTCCATCCGTCAATGGTCATCAGGCTATCGTAGTTGCTCCCCTTCACATCGGGACGAAAAACCAGCAATTTATTGTCGTATAGGGAATTTTCGATTTGAATGTGAAGAGACTGATGGTCGAACGGGAAATCCTGAACGCTCCACTTTTCTTTCATGGTGCATTTCATTTTCAACATGATCCATGGTTTTCCGTCGATGCTGTCCGGAAAGATTTCGGGTGGGTCAATCGTTTTCGCGTTGGGGATATCCAACTGGTCCTGAAAGTTGAAACTGGGATTGTCGTACAAAAACCACAACCAAAACCGGGCAGTGTACTCCTTGTTGTGAAAATTAATGTCGTGTACGCTGATCAAATAAACTCCGACAGTAACCGTATCACGCTGATTTTCATGGGATAAAACCTGGGCGCCGGATAGCATGACGGTGCCGAGCGATAAGAACAGGATCAATAACAATTTCATGGGCAAGAATTGAATTAAAAATAAATAAAAAAACCTCACCCCCAACCCCTCTCCGAGACGGAGAGGGAGGTGTAAAGCTACAGGCCCCCCTCTCCGTCTCGGAGAGGGGTTGGGGGTGAGGTAATCTGTGGTTAACTTTGCCACATAAGTATATGAACCGTTCAAAGAAAATATTCCTTGCCTTCGTAGCCATGTTTGTAATCCTCATCGGCTACCTTATTTACGATATCAGCTCCCGCACAACATTTCCCGGATCAAAACCACAGTCCCTTCCGCAGCAAGACAGTACCAAAACGGATTCCGCCAAGACTGTTCATCGGTAAAAACAGCCTTTCAACCTCCTCAAGTATCAGGTAATCGGCCCTGAATTTGCGTTGAGGGTGAACGCCTGTACATTTACACCAGATTAAAGCCAACTATAGACAAGATTATCCCCCGAGGTCAAGGACTTTGGGGGATTTTCTATTTTAGCCCTTTTTTTCTTTTTGGAATAGGTTTAATTTGAATCCGGTGCCAGTCATTTCACGCAAAGGACGCAAAGCTGAACCGCAAAGAACGCAAAGTTAGTTTAGTATTTCCTTGGCGATCTTTGCGCGACCTTAGCGATCTTTGCGTGAACCGCGAGGCCAGGCAACCTTTGCACCCTTTTGCTTGTACTGTATTTTGAATAACACATCCAGCCGAAACTAAACATCATGATGGTCGCAACCAGGATCAGGATAATTTTCGCTGTTCTTTTTCTTCTCGCCGGATGTACCTATAAAGACATACCGAAGGCCTTCTTTGATTGCAAGTCTACCACGCTGGCCGTAACGCTGGTCAGCAAACTTGATCCGACCTCTTGCCTTGCTATCGATGGATCGATCACCGTATCGGCTACAGGAGGCTTCACGCCTTATGCCTTTAGCATCAATAATGGAGATTACCAAAGCGATGGAGCGTTTGTGAACCTGGGACAGGGCTCCTATACCCTTTATGCCAAGGATGCCAATAATTGTGAAAAATGGATTCAGGTTGATATTAAGGCTCCCGCCTCAACGCTGGATGTCACGGTGGCTACCACATCCGACAATCAGTGCCTGACGGACAACGGATCGATCACCCTGACGGGAACCGGCGGCACACCTCCCTATACCTACCAGTTCGGTTCGGGACAGGCTGGCGCCCAGAATACCTTTTCGAATTTGAAACCCGGACCGTATACGTTTACCATCAGAGACTCCGCTCCCCCGCCGAGCTGTATCAAGACGGTCAATGTCGTCGTAAAGCGCGGTGATACCGGTGCGAGTTTTGCAACGGATATCAAACCCATCCTCGACAAGAGTTGCGCCATCAGCGGCTGTCATAACGGAGACAATGGCGGATCGCGGAATTGGGAAGTGTTTACCAACGTTCAAAGCAATGCTTCGAATATCGAGATGCGCACGGCGAACAAATCCATGCCGCCTGCGGGGAGTGTAGCCGCCTTGACTCAGACCCAAATCAAAGTGATTGCCTGCTGGGTCGAAGATGGGGCCAAAAACAATTAACATTAAATTAAAAATGAAACAATTACTGGTAGTCTTACTTGTTGGAATGGGTGTGGTGACCTACGGCCAGAAATATGCCTCTGAAAAGTCTCTCGTTTCTTTTTATTCCCATGCGACCATTGAAGACATTGCCGCTAAAACCACAAAGGCATCAAGCATTTTCAACGTGGCCACCGGAGAAATTGTCTTTTCCATCCCCATCAAGGACTTTGACTTTGCCAAGTCGCTGATGAAGGAGCATTTCAATGAAAAATACATGAATTCCGAAAAAATTCCGAAATCAACCTTTCAGGGAAAGATCGCAGGCTTTCAGGTTGATGCAACGGGAGCACAACAGGCCAAGGCCACGGGAAAGTTGACGATCCACGGGATCACAAAAGATATTGATGTACCTGGCACGGTGGAGTTCGCCAATGGCACCGTGATCGTGAAATCGGCCTTTATCGTTAAATTGGAGGATTATGAAATTATGAGGCCCCAACTGCTGTGGAAGAACATTGCTGAACAAGTAGAAGTAAAAATTGAATTCACCTATAAGCCGATATGAAGTTGATACGAATCCTTGTCCTGGTCTTGTGTTCCTTTCATCTCTTCGCCCAGGAAGATCTGATGAAGGAATTGCAGAAAAGCGAAAAACCGGAGACCGATTATGCGACCTCCACCTTTAAAGGTACCCGCCTGGTAAACGGACAGACCGTAGAGACCAAAGGCAAGGGTGCGCTGGAATTTATCTTTGCACACCGCTTTGGCGCAATCAATACCGGTATCTATAACTTTTACGGATTGGACAATGCCCACGTGAGGATTGGCCTGGAGTATGGCGTAACCGATCGTTTGGGTGTTTCCATTGGCCGGAGTTCCGAGGACAAAACGATAGACGGTTTTTTGCGCTATAAAATACTGCGGCAAAGTACCGGTGTCGAAAACATACCCGTTACGATCACGGCGTATGGCAATGCGGCATGCAAAACCTCGCCCGCAAAAGCCGACGCAACGTATCCCATTACCCTGACGGACAGGATGGCCTATACGGGTCAGCTTTTGATCGCCCGCAAATTCTCATCGCAGTTTTCGATGCAACTGATGCCCACGGTCGTGCATAAAAATACCGTTGACAAAAGCATCGAGAAGAATGACCAGGTTCTCCTGGGGCTGGGCACCAGAACCAGGGTCACCCGCAGCATGTCCCTAACGGCCGAGTACTACTATCGCTTCGATGTGATGAACACCAATCCTTACTATAATGCAGCGGGCCTTGGGATGGAGTTTGAAACCGGTGGTCACGTTTTCCAACTCGTATTATCGAATACCCAAGGAATCAACGAGCGCGCTCTCCTTACCGAAGCGACAGGGAATATAGGGAAGGGAGCGATTCACCTTGGATTTAATGTTACCAGGACGTTTCAGTTGAAGAAACAGGTGAAGTAGTCTTGAGTCGCTAGTCTTGAGTCCTTAGTAGTGATTCAATGAGCCTTGAGTTATCGCTCTGCGCCCTGCGTCCTTAGTCGCTGGAGGCTGTGTAAAAACTCTTTTCACGTAAATCGAGTAGTGAGTCGTGCTTCCCGGTCGCGTGAGCCCTGAAGGGGCGATAAGCAATAGCGAAGGGTGAAGCCCTTCGTGAAGTTATATCTATGTCATTAAGCCCTGAAGGGGCGAAATGAACCCCTCGAAGAAGTCTGTATTTCACCCCTTCGGGGCTCCTGATTTCACCGTTCGTTTTTAACACAGGGCTTCACCCTGTGCTGATATATGCCACCCCTTCGGGGCTTGAAAATTGTGGATATCAGTTTTAGACAGCCTCTCACACTCATGACTCAAAACTTCCCAACCCCCTTGCATTACCCACCATCTTTCATAGTTTTGGGCTTTTATAAAAAAACCCGTTGCTACTCGCCTCCATTATTGCTTACCTGATCCTTACTATTCTGGTTGGGTACTGGGCGTCGCGGAGAGTAAAGACGTCAGGGGATTTTATGCTGGCGGGTCGAAGCCTTCCGATTATGCTTAGTTCTGCTGCATTGTTTGCTACCTGGTTTGGTTCCGAAACCGTTTTCGGTGCATCCTCGGAATTTATCAAAGGCGGGCTGTACTCCGTGATCGAAGACCCGTTTGGCGCCGCACTTTGCCTGGTGCTCTTCGGCTTGTTCTTTGCCCGGAAATTATATGGGATGAATCTATTGACCTTGGGAGATTTTTTCAAAGTGCGATTTGGAAGGCGAACAGAGTTGGTAGCCAGTATTTTTCTGGCGCCGCCCTATGTGGGCTACATTGCTGCTCAATTGGTGGCGATGGGGTTGATCCTGAATGCCGTCACGGGGCTGGCGGTATGGGAGGGTGTGGTGATCAGCGCCTTCGTCGTGACGTTCTATACCTATATCGGCGGGATGTGGGCCATCTCGGTGACGGATTTTTTTCAAAGCATTCTCACCATAACCGGCCTGCTGGTGTTGGCCTTCATTCTGGCCAGGGAGGCCGGGGGAGTGGCTACGGTTCTGCGGGAAGTTCCTCCTCAGAATTTCAAGTTCCTTCCGGAAGTTAACTTCAAAGAGATCGTGCTTTATTTCGCCGCCTGGTCTGTGCTGGGACTGGGCTCTATCCCGTCGCAGGATGTCTTCCAGCGTGTGACCTCATCGAATTCCGCTACCACGGCAGTCCGGTCGTGTTTCATCGCGGCATTTCTTTATCTCACGGTGGCCATGCTTCCTCTTTTCATCAGCCTTTGTACCAAACACCTTTATCCGAATCAGACAGGGGATTCCCAAATGGCACTGCCCAGGATGGTACTTGCCCATACCGGTTTGCCCATTCAGATCTTGTTCTTTGGATCGTTGTTATCGGCTATCATGAGCACGACCAGCTCGGCGATTTTAGCCCCCGCCGCCATTTTCTCAGAGAACATCGTCAGGCCATTAGCCAGGAAGGATTACACGGATCGTCAAATGCTAATGCTGACACGGATTTCTGTTCTATTATTTGCAATCCTGGCAACTGTGATGGCGTGTTTACGTACGAATATTTATCACCTGGTAGGGGAGTCGTCCATACTCAGTTTAGTTTCCTTGTTTGCTCCCTTGGTGTTAGGGTTATACTGGGAGAAAGCCAGTCCTGCGGGGGCATTGCTTTCGATGGTATCGGGGATCGCTGTATGGATAGTGTTTGAATTTAATGAAACTACATGGCCCAGTCTGGTACCGGCGTTGCTGGTAAGCCTGCTGGCGATGATTGCAGGAAGTTATGTGTGGCCAAAAATAGCGAAGTCAAATGGTAATAATTGAACTCAAAAGAGTAAATGACAGTTTTCACCTGGAAGCAGTGAACGAAGGGGGTAACACGGTGCACATTGACGCCGCTCCGGATATCGGTGGAACCAACCAGGGCATGCGTCCGATGCAGATGCTCCTGGCGGTTCTGGGAGGATGCAGTACCATCGATGTTATTTCCATCCTGAAGAAACAAAAACAGGATGTAAAAGACATCAAGATCACGGTGAGCGGGGAGCGCGATCAGGAGGCCGTTCCATCGTTATACAAACACGTGCACATCCTGTTCAAACTTTATGGAACCCTGGACGAAGACAAAGTGCGGAAAGCCGTAAGTTTGTCCGTGGAAAAGTACTGTTCCGTCGCCCGGATCCTCGAGAAGACCGCCAAGATTACGTATAGTAGTGAAGTGATAATTCAATAAGGGTTCCCGCAGATCCCGCAGATTTTCGCAGACTTATCAGCGTAAATCTGCGGGATCTGCGGGAAAAAAATACCGATTCGATGAGTGAAGAAAAAAAGAACCCCGCCGACGGATATTCGGAGACCGATGCGATCCGTGCACAACATGAGCGTTCGCAATTTCGCGAGCATTCCGTTCCGCTTTATTTAACATCGAGCTTTGTCTTCGATGACGCAGAGCAGGCCAGGGCCCTGTTTGCCGATGAGATACCGGGTAATATTTACACCCGTTTTTCCAACCCCAATAGTTCGGAGCTGGTCCAGAAACTTTGCCTCCTGGAGGGTACGGAAGATGGTATTGCTACGGCGTCGGGAATGGCGGCCATGTACGTCAGCATGGCGGCATTGTTAAAATCAGGAGATCACGTACTGGCCTCGCGGTCTGTTTTTGGATCGACACACCAGATTTTCAGTATCCTGTTTCCGCGCTTTGGGATTTCCTACACGTATGTCGACATGGCCGACCCCGGTAGTTGGGAAAAAAATATCCAGAAGAACACGAAGATGATTTTCGTGGAGACACCCTCTAACCCGGCGCTCGATATCATCGACCTGGAATGGCTCGGTAAACTTGCCGCCAAACATAACGTGATCCTGAACGTAGATAATTGCTTTGCAACACCCTATCTACAGACTCCCGCCCGGTACGGCGCTCACCTCGTCACGCACTCTGCCACCAAGTTTATCGACGGGCAGGGAAGAGTGATCGGTGGAGCGGTGCTGGGTAAAAAAGAGTTGATCAAAGAAGTCAGGTTCTTTGCACGTCATACGGGACCATCGATGTCACCCTTTAATGCATGGGTACTGTCGAAAAGCCTGGAGACGCTGGCCGTGCGGATGGAACGCCATTGCCAAAACGCATTGCTATTGGCTCAGTATTTAGAAAAGCATCCGGAAATAGGGAAAGTCAAATACCCATTCCTGCCATCTCATCCCCAATACGCCCTGGCCAAAAAGCAAATGCGGTTAGGCGGAGGGGTTGTCTCGTTTGAGATCAAAGGAGGAATAGACCAGGGCAGGAAGTTTCTGAATTCCTTGAAAATGCTTTCACATTCATCCAACCTGGGAGATACC
>Ga0193718_1000198_pt1 | contig 14463 bp, 12 predicted proteins | sample U2a1metaG_FD_144918 | JGI IMG/M metagenome (GOLD analysis project Ga0193718, IMG submission 144918) | Soil microbial communities from a riparian zone of the East river system, Colorado, United States - U2a1 | ecosystem: Environmental > Terrestrial > Soil > Riparian zone | place: USA: East River... | reverse complement strand
CGCCAAGGAAGTGAATTCCTGTATGGGCCGGGTCGTTGCCGCTCCCACCGAAGGCGCAAGTGGAATTATGCCGGGAGTCCTCTACACCCTTCAGGAAATCCATCAAATTAAGGATGAAAAAATTCTGGAAGCGATGATCCTGGCGGCAGGGATTGCGCTCATAATAGAGCAAAAGGCTTCTATCTCCGGTGCGGTAGGCGGCTGTCAGGCAGAAACCGGAACAGCCGCTGCCATGGGCTCGGGGGCAATTGTATTTTGCCTGGGCGGAACTACCGATCAGATTTTCAACGCCGTGGCGATTACGATCCAGTGTATGCTCGGCCTCGTTTGCGACCCTGTCGCCGGCCTGGTAGAAGTACCGTGTGTCGTGCGCAATGCAAGCGCCGCGGCGATTGCTAACAGTTCTGCCCAGATAGCCTTGGCCGATGTGAGCAGCGTCATCCCCGTAGATGAGGTGATCGCCGCTATGGGCGAAATCGGAGCAAGTATGGAGACGCGTTATAAAGAGACCGCGCTCGGCGGCCTGGCAGCTACACCCACTGCGCAACGGATTGCTAAAAACGTGTTGATACGGGATATTGAGATGTTGCCTGACGAAAAAATATTGTAGAATTCCTACAACGGTCTTTGGACAATTTAGATGTTGGATTATTTAACCCAATCCGGCAATACATGATGGCCAAAAAAATAAATGGCAACAGAAAAGATGACTGACCAGGAAGCCGCGCTAATAAGCATATAAATAATGATCTTTTCTCTCGGGCTCCCATTGCTCACAGCCAGGATTGTTCCGCCGATGGGCGTAAGGATTAAGGGGGTCAATAGAGCGATTCCAACGAGTCCGAATTTCTTCCAGATGGCCGCCAACTTCGGGTTGGGGACTTTGATCTTCTTGCGCCTGGGAAATACGCGGTCGAGCACCCGGGTCCGGATCCATTCGCCAAAATAAGTGAACGCAATCACGCTCGTCATCATGCCTGCCACCGTAACCAGAATGGTGGTAACAATGTGCAGGCGGGCAGCGTAGCCGCCGATCGGCCCGAGAATGAACTTGAGCGAAGCAGACAAAAAGACAGGAATTGACTTTAAGATTTCTTGCCACATAATTTCGTTCTGCGAATTTTCCTACACTACCTTCCTTCTTTACTGCCGAAACTTAAATCACCTGCATCACCCAGTCCGGGAACGATATAATACTGATGATTCAGTTTTTCGTCTACGGCAAACGTCCAAATAGAAAAGGGAAGTGCACTATTTTTTTCCAGATGCCGGATCCCCTCCGGTGCGGCCACCACAGAAACCAGGTGCACATGTTTTGGTGTACCTCGCTTGATCAGTTCTTTCAAAGCGTCAATCACCGATCGTCCTGTGGCGAGCATGGGATCGACCAGAATAACCTCCTTGCCCTCCAGGCTTGGCGTGGCCAGGTAATCCAGTTGAATGGTGAGCGTTTGCTCATTTTCTTTGCGATAAGCTCCTACAAATCCACATTCCGCTTTGTCAAAAAAATTTTGAAAGCCGGCAAAATAGGGCAAACCCGCCCGCATGATGGTGATCAATACGGGCTGCCGTTCCATTACCTTCATGGTCGTTTTTCCCAATGGGGTCAGGACCACCTGGTCGACCATGGGCAATTTCTTTGAAACCTCGTACGCCATGATTTCACCCAACCGTTGAAGATTATTCCGAAACCGCGGCCGGTCTTGCTGCACCCGCTGGTCCCTCAGTTCCGACAAAAATTGGTTGGCTATGGAGTTCTGTTCTCCGATGACAAAAAGCATAGATCTTTCCCCCCTTAAAAGTTAGAATAAAACATGGGAAAGAAATGCAATTCCCCCAACATAATTTAATCCTGAACATCCTTAAACCCCACCATCCTAATACCCCCAGGAGGTCTTAATAATAGAGAGCATTTCGGGGTGAATGCCGCAGGCTGCACAGAGCTCGCCGCCGAATAAAAAGTCATCGCCGCCCCGGAAGTCCGTAACAAAACCGCCGGCCTGCTGCACGATAAATGCGCCCCCTGCTACATCCCAGGGATTGAGGTTAAATTCAAAAAAACCTTCCATGCGACCACAGGCAACATAGGCCAGATCGGCGGCGGCGCTTCCGAGCCTTCGCACGCCGTGAGTTTTGTCCAAAAACGTTTTAATAATGTCCAGGTAAACTTCGCGTTTCTCGAAATGATAGTAAGGAAATCCGGTCGCCAGGAGGCTTTCGCTCAGGGACCGCGCTGGAGAAACCCTGATCTCTTTTCCGTTACAAAAGGCAGGGCTCCCGTCGCTGGCATTGAATGTTTCACGGTTGGTGACTTCATGAATAACACCCAGCACCAGTTTATTTTTTTTTACTAACCCGATGCTGATCCCAAAGGGCGCTAACCCATGGGTAAAATTAGTCGTGCCGTCCAGCGGATCAACAATCCACTTGTATTCGTTCGTTCCTTCCAAATCCGTCCCTTCTTCCGCCATAAACCCGGCGCCGGGGAGAATCTTCTTCAATTGCGCCACCAATTTTTTTTCCGATTCCTTATCAACATAGGAAACGAGGTTATTAAAACCGTCCTTCTGCTCAATGCGGGAACGGTCAAAATTCACGGATTCCCCGTGGATAAACTCGCCGACTTCCTGACTCAGTTCAACTACATTTTTTTCAATGGGGAGCAAATTCATTACGCGCCTGTTTTAGATCTGTTTTCGGGATTAAACGTCCTTCACGGAAAATACGATACAACAATGAGGCCGATTATCGGCAAAGGAGTGAATTTTATTCCCTTTTGCCATCGATCACCATTACTATTTCTCCTTTTACTTCTTTTTGTGAAAAATAATCAAGCATCTGCTGGAGTGTTCCGGTAGCGGTTTCCTCGTGAATTTTGGTCAGTTCGCGTGAAATCGATATGGGGCGATCAGGGCCGAAGTAGGTGATAAATTGTTCAAGGGATTTCACCAAACGATGCGGGGATTCATAGAGAATCACCGTCCGTTCTTCGTCCGCCAGTTTTTTGATCATGGTTTGTCTTCCCTTCTTATGGGGGAGGAAACCTTCAAATACAAACCGGTCGGTGGGAAAACCTGACTTCACGAGAGCCGGGACAAATGCCGTTGCACCGGGGAGACACTCAATTCGCAAACCGGAGGTAAGGCATTCGCGTACGAGTAAAAACCCGGGGTCGGAAATCCCCGGAGTGCCGGCATCGGTCACCAGGGCCATTACTTCACCCTGAGCCATGCGTTTGATGAGGCCCACCAGGATCTGGTGTTCATTAAAAATGTGAAAACGCTGAAGGGGTTTACTGATTTCAAAGTGCTTAAGAAGGATCCCTGACTTGCGTGTATCTTCTGCAAGAATCGTATCCACCGTCCTGAGAATTTCCAACGCACGTAACGTGATGTCCTTCAGATTACCAATAGGGGTAGGGACTACGTACAGTGATGGTTTTTCTGGTGTCACACTAACGCATCGATGGCTTTCGCCAATTTGTGATCTTTTTCGGTGACGGTATCGCCCGCATCGTGGGTGGAGAGTTCGAAATCCACCTTGTTGTAGACGTTGGTCCACGTCGGATGGTGGTCCATTTTTTCCGCTACGAGTGCAACTTTAGTCATGAAGCCGAAGGCCTCTTTGAAATCCTTAAAGGTGAATGACTTTTTTAGCCGGTTTTTCTCTATTTTCCATTCCATACCCTTTGCTTATTGATTTATAAAAATACTATTAAAGAGGAAAGATAGCTAATGGGAAAACAGAGTCCTGGCCGAAGCCGGTTCCAACTCCACCTTCCAGCTCCGCCATAAATAGCGGAGTTAATCATCTGCTTTCGCAATGGGCCGTTCACATTGATCCTTTAGCCGATTAGCCCTCGCCTATAAGGGGGAACTACCCGTGGCTACAGGGCAATAATTCCTTCTATGGCAGAGACTTTTTCATAGACGTTTATAACAGCCTTACTGGAAGGCATCATCATCTGAAGCGTCAGGCTGATATAATTGCCGTTTTTGGATTCTTTTTCGGAGGGAGTATGCAGGGGAAACAAATTCCGTAGCTCCTCCTCCTTGCCTTTGGGCACAATAAACTTGAACATATACAGCGTTGGCCAGGAATGGTGCTGGTCAAGCTTTTCGCGGAAGGATTCAATCCAGACGGGATCCATAAACCAAATCCGCCGCCTCGCCTTCGCGTAGCAGCGGATCAACTTCAATTTTTTAATAAAACCGATAGCGCATATCCTGGATATCAGCGGCTTTTTTAACGGCCTCTCCAACACTGTATCCCGCACGGGTATTCTGGGTTTGCAAAAGCTGACTCTTAAACATGGTAAAATCGGCAACGGCAGGGGCTATCGTTTTGTTTTGGACTTCGATCATCAATACACCATTTTCTCCTTTAAAAGGTGTAGAGCGTTTTCCGTTCTCCAATGAAAAGGCTACCCCAACACCCACGGGATCAAACCCGACACCGGGAAGGGAATTGGTATTTAACTTGAGGTCGCTGGTGGAATGTACCACCGCATCCGTGCCGTAGGCCTTGGCGATTTCTTCGAGGCTCCCTTTTAAACCGTTGAGTTTGTCGATGATCATTTTTGATTTCACCTCATTTTTCACGGCCGGGGTGATCTCCTCTTTTACCTTGTCCAGCGGCTTATACCCTTCTTCCGTTTCTCCTGTCATCACGGCGACGATGTAATTGTTCTCCAGGTCAAATACTTCCGAGACTTTGCCTACGCTGGCCTCGCGAAACAGCCAGGTTACGATCCGGCGTGCGTCATTCAGATTATTGATCTTACGGTCGGTGGTGCCAGTTTCGTTGGCGTCAAAAATACTCAGGTTTTCTTTTTTAGCTTTTTCTTTGAAGTTTTCAACTCCGGAAATATCACGCGCGAAGGCATCGGCTTTGCGGAACGCTTCGTTATGCGTGTCGTCACTCGGCGTGATTTCGCGCTCGACGGTGGCCACGGTATAGGATGTGTTGTCCTTTAATGCCGTCACCTCAATAATATGATACCCAAATTGAGTTTCTACAACGTCATTGACCAAGCCCGTTCTTTTGGCATTAAATACGGCATCTTGAAATGGCTTTACCATCTGTCCTGATTTGAACCACCCCAGGTCTCCTCCCTTGGAGGCGGTTCCGTCGGTTCCGAATTCACGCGCCTTAGCGGCAAAACTGGCTCCTGCCTTGATCTCGTTTAAGATCTTTCTCGCTTTCTCTTTGGCAGCCTTCTTTCCCTCGGGGGTATCCTGGTCCCACCGGATGAGTATATGGCTTGCCTTTGCATTGTAAACAGTGTCGGTCCCGACCTTGACGATTTTCACCACTTTATATGTTCCGTTCTCAAGCGTAGGGCCTATGAGCATACCGGCTTTTAACTTTTCCCGTTGACTGCCCAGGAACGGAGGCAGCGAAGAAATCGAATATTTTGTATAAGGTGTTTTGCCATCGCTATTGCTTGTGGCAAAAACGGAATCTTCCGTGGTGGTCTTAAAGTTTTCTACCACCTTCGCCAGCTCTTGCCGGATGACGGCAGAATCATCCGGGGTGGGGATGACTGGAAAAGTAACATAACTCAGGTTTCGTGATTGCGCCGTTTTGTATTTCTCCTTGTTCTTTTCGTAATAGGTTTTCAGGTCTCCGTTGGAAACCGTAACCATGGAATCGCTTATTGCAAAGAAGGGAACGTACAGGAGTTTTGCCTCGACCACGTCATTCTGGGCATGATAATCCCGTTCGGCTTCGGCTTCCGTTACATAATTGGTTTTTGTCAATAGGTATTCATACTTGAGACGCTCCCGGCTGGGTATCAAACCTTGCTTGAAAATATCCCAACGAATGCGGTCCTGCGCCATTTCGGGCCGGTCCAGATTCTTCATCCAGGTGATCAGTCTACTGCGGTCAAATTTTCCAGTCGAATCCGCGAAAGACGTTTTGAGATTCTCGTCCATGTTCTTGCCTTGCACCATGTCCCACACCTCGTCGCCGGTAACTTTCACCCCCACTTTTTTGAATTGCGGTGCGATAGCGTATTTCAGGATCAACAATTCCCACGCCTCCTGACGCAATTGAGGTTGGTCCCGCTCAGCGGGTTGCCTGCCATAGTTGAGCATATAGGCATTTTCGCGCTCTTGTACCGCGGCCTGGTACTCGTCGAGCATGACACTATGACCTGCAATTTCCCCTACGGTATTTTTATTTCCTCCAAAAACGGAGCGGGGGCCATTTCCGAATAAGTCTCCACCAACAATAAAAGCACCCATGGAAAGGGCTACTAAACCCACCACAAGTTTGGTCATCTTCGTTCTTAACGTTCCAATCAATGCCATACCGCTGCTTAATTTGATTTAAAGAGTTGCCTTTATTCCAGTCTGAATGCTCAATTCCTGTAAAGGAGGGGCAAATTTAACCTGTAATATGAATTCGGCAAAGGGTCAATTCAATAATAAAGTACAATGCAACTGTTTATGTCTGGTTTTCCTGATTTTAGTAACTATTTCGCACTTTTACCTAGTTTTACATCGTTTTAAAAATGTGTCTTCAAATTGGAGTATTTGAGTCCATTTCGGTGGAAAAATGCAAAGAATATATTGGTGAACTCGCTAAACTCCGGAAGGTTCCGCAGTTTTTCTATTGTGCCGGGATGACGCGATTTAATCTACCGCTTTTCAGGAGGGAAATCAGAAGATTTATTGAGACAGGGAAAGGCATAACTGAGATTGATTTCATTCTAAATTCACCCGGAGGTGATGCCGATGCGGCATACAAAATAATTAGAATCTTAAAAAGAAGATTTCGCAAAGTAAATGTAATCGTTCCTCTTTGGGCCAAAAGCGCTGCGACTTTATTGTCGTTAGGAGCAGATGAAATTATAATGGATGAAATGGCTGAATTTGGTCCTCTGGACCCTCAAATTCCAAAACAGAAAGAGGATAGTCCTGACTTTGATTTTGAAACTTCATTAATTGATGAAAGTGCTTTGCAATTAATTGAAGAAAAGGCACAACTCCAGTATTTGAATATGTTTACGAACATTCACGAGTTCAAAAAAATAAGAATTGATCGGAAAGAAATAAGTCGTCAAATTTTTCATTATCTGTCTGAATTTTACGCACCTCTTTTAAGCCAAATTGATCCTTATAAAATGGGACAAAAAAATAGAGTTGCAAAAATAGCCTCGGCGTATGCTTTGAAAATAATACCCAATGCTCAACGTCTAATATACTATCTGGCTAATGACTGTCCAGATCACGGCTTTGTTGTTGATTATGAGCAATTGAAAGAATTTGGAATAAACGTTAAACTTTCAGATGAAATCAGCCCTGAATTTGAAAAAAAATTAAGAGAATTGAGTGATTATTTGTCCACCGATTTTGATCACGAAAATAACACATACATTGGCTTCATTCCAAATCAAATTGAGACAACACCGTTAAACACAAATGCCGGGGAATCGGCAAATAAGCAACCCCAAACGAAACGCACCAATGGAAAAAAAGAACCTCTTACCAAAAACGTCTGAAAGCAATGTTGATTTTGATTTTAGAATCAAAATAAAAAAAACGCAACTTGAGGTGGCAAAATATCTCAGGGAAAAGCATCTTGACAAACTAAATGCCGACTCCAAACAATTTTCTGACAAGAAATCAGCGTAGTTGATTCCAAGTCATTTTCAGGCAGTTAGGTAAGCACCCAAGCTCTATTCTTCCGTTTTTACCACCACTTTTACGGTATCGATCCGGTTGTTATCAGTTGATTGGACCGTAAGCGTAAACGGCGGGATCGAAATGGAATCGCCCTCCTCAGGAAAGTCTTCCGTATAGGATAGGATCAGCCCGCCCAATGTCTCATAGTCGCCCTGGGGCAATTGCCAGCCGTACTTCTTATTGAGATAATCAATTTCATGCCGGGCGCTAAGCAGGATCGTGTGATGATCGAGTTTCTGTTCTACCAGGACATTCTCATCGTGTTCATCCTCGATCTCTCCAAAAATTTCTTCGATAACATCTTCCATGCTGACCAATCCTGACGTCCCCCCAAATTCATCTACGACCACGGCAAGGCTTTTGTGCTCTTTGATAAACTGGACCATCAACTCGTTTGCCATCATGGTTTCCGGTACGATAATAATGGGTGTCAGGATTTCCTCTATGTTTTTTGGCTTTTTGAAGAGCGCCGAAGAGTGACAATACCCGATGACGTCATCGATCGTTTCGCGATAGATCAGTATTTTAGAGTGCCCGCTGTCGACAAAGGCTTCTTTTAATTTTGTAATGCCCTCCGCCAGGCCTACGGCCATGATCTCCGTGCGGGGGATCATGCATTCCCGGATCCGAACGTTCTTAAACTCAAGCGCATTGTGAAAGATCTGTTTATCCAATCCAATTTCTTCGTCTTCATGTTTCACTTTGAACATGTTTTTGAGGTAATTATTCAAATCGGTTAGTCCGAATACCGGCTTTTCTTCTGAATACTCCAGCCGCAAAACATGAAGGATCACAAATTTGGACATGGTTACGATCGTAAACATGACGGGCCACAGGGGAAAGTAGAGTATGCGAAAGGGGACGGCCAAGGCGGCCAGCATCAGATTGGGGTTGATCAAAAATAAACTCTTCGGAAGGAACTCCGCCGTAAAGAGAATGATGGTGGTAGACGCAATGGTTTGAATGATCAGAACAGAAACCTCATTATTCAACCCGGCGGGCAAATGTTTCGTCAGGAGCGGTTCAAAGAATTGAGTGGTATAAATACCAAATAAAACCAAGGCCAGCGTATTCCCGATAAGAGTTGTTCCGATGAAACTGGATGGCTTTTTCAGGTACTTCGACATGATCTCCGCCCAGAGAACACCTTGCTTCCCCTGCAGTTCGATCTGGAGTTTATTGGCGGAAAGAAAAGCGATCTCTATGCCCGCGAAAAAGAAGGAGAAGACAAGCGCCGTCAGGATCATCGGAATGAGGGAGGTATCCATCAGGACTTTCTTTTTTTACGGTACCAATAAAGGAAAAAGAAACCTACGGAGAGCATAATCGCCCAATACGCTTGCCCCAGGCCAAGCGCCATATTCTCATATATGCCGATAATAATGAAAACCGCCGCCAGGGAAAGCAGGAGGACGTCTACGAGGTTCATACCCGGCAAAAATACGATTTTAATGCAAAGGGGTTGTTGCCACTAAGACACGAAGGCACGAAGGTAATTTTTTAGCTACAAAGGAGTCGTTGCCACTACGGCACGAAGACACGAAGGTAATTTTTTAGCTTTTCTGGTGAGTAGTATATTAACCTTGTTTGGTGTCTTTAACGGATCACAAAAAAATCATTCTTTGACATCCATTTCCCCTTCAGGATTCGTGATGGTATAGGTGGAAAGGTTTTCTGTGGCATCCAGGCCGGTGCCGTATAAGATCTCACTTTCTGTTCTGATGGTAACGAACTTCTCAGTAAATATCTTTTTGGTTTCTGGCTTCCAGAAAAGTTCTTCTGTGTTAAGCTGTTGATTTTTTTCGATATTCTTAACCTCTACTTTTCCACGACCGCGCCATTTGTCTTCTTGTTTAAAATAATAGGCCTGGTTAGCGATCAGGGTGGACGTCAGTTTCCCGGTCTCATCAAAAAACTCAAGATAAATGCCCTCCGGAAATTCCCGGTCACCGTTCTGGAGGTCGTTGACTTTTTTCGCCTTCATCTTTACTTTGATCAGATCTTTTTCCGTATACAGCATTTCCACATCTTCCCCTTGTGTCAGGGGACCGTCATAGATAATAGGTTTTGGAGTTTCTTTAATGGCGCAGGAAAGAATAAGCAAGACCACGCCCGGATAGAGAATGGCCAACCACAGCATGCTGTAAAATTTTCTCATTTCCTGTAGGGTTAAGGGAAAGGGCAGGACGTTTGGACTAGTATCCCGACAACCAGCCAAATTTAGTGCCAAAACCGTCTAATGATGAAGATGGTGATGCAATATCTTATTTAAGCCGATCAGAACAAGATCGGGCGATACAAACAGGGGCTGTTTGAATTGGTTTTCAAAATAGGCAGCATCTCCCCCGCAAAGTATCGTCTTTATGCCGGGATACTGGTCGACGTATTTTTGAATGATCCCTTCCACCTCGGCCCTTACCCCATTGATCACACCGCTTTGCATGGAGGTCTCCGTGCTATCGCCCACCAGGGGGGGGAGGAGAATGGGGTGAACTAACGGGAGCCGTGATGTAAAGTGGTGCATCGCTTCAAAACGCATGGCGATGCCGGGCGCAATGCCTCCTCCATAATAGTTCTCGCGCTGATCTACGAATTCATAGGTAATGCATGTGCCTGCGTCAATCACGAGGCAATCCTGGTTGCGGAAAATTTCCACGGCTCCGCATACGGCGGCAATCCGGTCAACGCCAAGTGTCTGTGGGGTAGTATATAGAATCTTAATGGGGAGGGGCAATTGATGGGAAAGGGCGATTTTCTCCCCGCGGGCGACCGACCATGACAGTACATCCTCTGCGGGATGACTCACTGAACTCACGATGACATTTTCCGCGTGATAGCTTTCCAGAAAGGTGCGCAGCGCCGCCGGATCCTGAAAAAGACGCTTGTCCTGAAGCTGTCCATCCCTAAAAATCCCCACCTTGGCGGAGGTATTTCCATAGTCAACAGCGATATTCATTTGTTAAAAGTAGGAAAATATTTCCCGCAGATCTCGCAGATTTTCGCAGAGGGTATCCGGCGACCTTTCTATGAAATGCGTTCGTGCGGTTTGCCTAGGGTCCCGGAATAAATTTCACCTATCCTTTGCCGTTTCACTCGTGCTTTGTCCGGGATGACATTTCATAGTTTCGTCCCCTCGCCGAATTGCTAAGGGAATTATTCTGCGTAAATCTGCGAGATCTGCGGGACACAAGGCCCTACCCCACCACCACCCCTGAACAGCTATCTCTGGTCGCCCGCGTCACGCTCTTCAGCACATTTACTTCTCCCCTCACCCTGAGTACACCCAAAAAAGCAAACACCAAGGCCTCTTTGAATTCAATGATCTGCTTCGGAGGGACTTCGATGTCGATTCCTGGGAGGCTTTGCCGCAACAATTTTATCAGTACGGGGTTCAATGCACCTCCGCCCGTAGCCAACAATTTTAGTTTGTTTTTCTTTGATGGAATACTACGCCGGATCTCTCCGGCGATCGATTCACAAAATGTCCTCATCCTGTCCTCAAGCGAAATAAAATCATCATCCAACAGAGGTTGAACCTCGGATTCAAAGCCTTCCCTGCCCAAGGCCGGCCTTTCCTTCCGGTTGCTTTCATAAACAGCCGATAATTTGTCAAGTAGACTTTCAACTATTGTTCCGTTTGCCGCGAGGAGGCCATCTTTGTCAAATTCTTTGTTCACTTTGGCAGCCAGGTAGTTCAGGCCCATGTTGGCAAAACATATATCGTACGCAATCCGCCGATCGCTTTTCTCCATCGAAAGATTGGCGATACCGCCTAAGTTAAGGCACACATCGTATTCACCGAACAAGTGCTTGTCCCCCATTGGCACCAGCGGGGCACCTTGGCCGTGCAACGCGACATCCAGACTGCGAAAATCATATACGACCGGGAGCCCGGTTGCGGCATGAATGGCATGGCCGCTGCCCAACTGGAAGGTGAACCCCCGTTGAACCTGATGAAAAATCGTGTGCCCATGGGAAGCCACCAAGTCCACGTTGTCGACCCTCCTTTTATGAATAAATTCCTGGCACCGTTCTCCAATAAATTGTCCGTATTCCGCATCGAGTGCCAGCAGCGCTTCACCACGTAGATGGGGAGCCGCTGTCAATTTATCTTTCCATGCTTTAGGGTATCGTATGGTCAGCGCCGTTTGAATTTCAAAATCCCATTTTCTTTTTTTTGTGAACCTGCAGCAGGGCCAGTTCCATCCCGTCCAGGATGTTCCCGACATTATTCCAATCGCATGATAGGTGCCTTTTGATCTCATATCGGTACCATGTCGCAAACTCTGCGTAAATCTGCGCGATCTGCGGGAAATTCTTCTCGCGATCTGCGGGAAACAAATCCCCCCTCAGAGATGAAACAACCCCTCGTTCAGCAGATTCAACGCCTTCTCCTTTTGAGGTGTCTCTACTAAAATCGAAATATTGTTGTGGCTGCCGCCATAGGATACCATCTGGACGGGGACTTCAGCAAGGGAATCAAACACGTCCTTTAGAACGGATTTCTTTTCGGATAACCGGTTGCCCACAATGCAGATGATGGATTGGTTCCCCGAGACTTCGATCGTTCCAAATTGTTCCAGCTCGGCGACAATTTCATTCAGGAAACGGTTGTCATCGATCGTGACCGATACGGCCACCTCCGATGTTGTGATCATGTCGATGGGCGTTTTGTATTTTTCAAAAACTTCAAATACCCTTCGAAGGAAGCCGTAGGCCAGCAACATCCGCGATGACCTTATGTTGATAGAGGTGATATTGTCTTTGGCGGCAATAGCTTTGAAATGACCGGCAGTACCCTTGTCGCTGATGATGGTGCCGGGCGCCTTTTCGTCCATGGTATTTTTCAATCGCACGGGGACGCCGTATTTCTGAGCCGGCACGATGGTGGAGGGATGCAAAATCTTAGCACCAAAGTAAGCCAACTCGGAAGCCTCATCGAACGTCAACTCGGCAATAGGAAGGGTTTTCTTCACTATACGCGGGTCGTTATTATGCATGCCGTCAATGTCGGTCCAGATTTGAATTTCCTTCGCCCGGAGGGCCGCCCCGATCAACGATGCCGTATAATCGCTGCCCCCCCTTCTTAAATTGTCGATCTCATTGCGGTGGTTGCGGCAGATATACCCTTGTGTTACGAAGAGGTCGGTTTTCGCCAATGCCTGAATGAGGGGGTTCAGCCGCGCGCTGATTTTTTCCAATTCCGGCTCCTGGTTTTCATCAATCGACATAAAATGAAGCGCCGGCAACAAGCGGGCGTCCACCTTGCGCTCGTGCAGGTGATGATAAAATAATTCCGTGGAAATCAACTCGCCCTGTGCCAGCAACTCGCGGTAACTGCGGTCGTCAAATTGACCGGCTGCCAGCAAACGGAATAAACTGAAATAACGGCTAACGATTTCCTGACCAATAGCCTTGTAGGCAGGATCGCTGAATAAATCCTGGATGAACCCTTGATAGTGTTTCTCGAGGTCGGCAATTTCCCTGGCGGCGGCTGTGTCCTGCTGGGCTAACAAATGATCGCCTATCCGTACAAGGGTATTGGTAGTCCCGCTCAGCGCGGAAAGGACAACGAACTTTTTGCCCGGCATGGCCAGGACCAGTTCGCCAATTTTTTTCATCCTCTCGGGCTTGCCAACTGAGGTGCCGCCAAATTTTACGACTAGCATAGTGCTTCCATCATTTTAAGGGCAGCAAAGATAAAAATGAATTTTTAGGAGTTGTTATGAAAATTGTAAAAAGCAAAACCCCGCCAATGAGCGGGGTCTTGAGTTCTATTGGGCCTTTTCCGGGTGGATTGGCTCTTACTTCTTGACTTCTTCGTATTCAACATCCGAGACATTGTCCTGGTTGGCGCCCCCTTCCGGGGCTCCCGTGCCACCCGGATTAGCTCCTGGTTGAGGGCCGGCTCCAGGTCCGGCATTCGCCCCGGGATTGGCATACATCTCCTGCGAAGCTGCTTGCCAGGCGGTATTGAGCGTGTTCATGGCATTCTCAATGGAAGCCATGTCCTGCGTCTTGTGCGCCTCCTTCAGTTTTTCAAGCGCTGCAGTGATGGCCACCTTGTTAGGTTCCGTAAGCTTATCGCCATATTCTTTGAGCTGTTTTTCTGTCTGGAAGATCAGCGAGTCGGCCTGATTGACCTTTTCCACGCGTTCTTTTGCCTTCTTATCCGCGTCTGAATTGACTTGCGCTTCCTGCTTCATCTTTTGGATTTCCGCATCGGTCAGGCCGGAGGAGGCTTCGATCCGGATCTTTTGTTCTTTTCCGGTGCCTTTGTCCTTAGCCGACACGTGCAGGATACCGTTGGCATCGATATCGAAGGTTACTTCGACCTGCGGAACGCCGCGCGGTGCAGGTGGAATTCCATCCAGGTGGAACCTTCCAATCGTCCTGTTGTCTTTCGCCATCGGACGTTCGCCTTGCAGCACGTGTATTTCTACGGACGGCTGATTGTCGGACGCCGTTGAGAACACTTCTGATTTTTTCGACGGGATCGTTGTATTGGATTCAATGAGTCGCGTCATCACTCCCCCCATCGTTTCGATACCCAAAGAAAGCGGGGTAACATCCAACAGCAATACGTCTTTTACCTCGCCCGTCAACACACCGCCTTGAATGGCAGCTCCTATGGCAACGACTTCGTCGGGGTTCACCCCTTTGGAAGGTTTCTTACCGAAGAACTTCTCCACTTCCTCGACGATCCGGGGAATACGCGTAGAACCTCCGACCAGGATTACTTCGTCAATCTGAGCGATGCTTACTCCGG
>Ga0193718_1000197_pt1 | contig 14480 bp, 15 predicted proteins | sample U2a1metaG_FD_144918 | JGI IMG/M metagenome (GOLD analysis project Ga0193718, IMG submission 144918) | Soil microbial communities from a riparian zone of the East river system, Colorado, United States - U2a1 | ecosystem: Environmental > Terrestrial > Soil > Riparian zone | place: USA: East River... | reverse complement strand
GCACCTGGCCGGCTTTCTGGCCGCCGATCAGATACCCACTCACGGAGGCCATGGCCTTGCAGCGTTCGGGCCAGAGTGCTGCGATGATGTTGGCCGTCCGCGCGCCCCAATCGAAACCGCCGATGACTGCCTTTTGAATCTTGAGAGCATCCATTAACGCGATGATATCGACGGCGATTGCCGACGGTTGGCCATTCCGGAGTGGTTCACTTGAAAGAAAGCGCGTCGTGCCGTAGCCACGCAGATGCGGGACGATTACTCGATAGCCCTTCGACGCCAGTAATGGAGCGACGTCGAGAAAGCTGTGAATATCGTACGGCCAACCGTGGAGAAGTATGACGACCGGACCGTCGGCGGGGCCAGCCTCAGCATAGCCGACGTTCAGGACGCCGGCATCGATCTGCTTCAGTAAATGAAAAGATGTATTCGACCCCGAATTAATTGTGGTCGCACCTGCCGGGGTTGATTGTGCGTTGACCGGACCAATCACGCCGAATTCGGCGGCAGCGATGCTTATGGCGGCAATGCCCAGAAAGCGGCGGCGATTGTAATCATTTTCAGAAGACATATATTTCTGCTTTCCACAAATGGCCTGCCCGCTCAAGACGGGCAGACCAGATTCGTGAAAGGTTCGACTTAGACTAAGTTAATCGTCACGCCGATGTTGCCTCGGGTCGCCTTGAAATACGGGCACGTAGGGTGCGCGACGTCTATAATCGACTGCGCAACCTGACGGTCCAGACCCGGCAGGCTGACATAGTGGCGAGCCTGGAGAAAGTAACCGTCGTCACCCATGCAAAGGTCCACTTCGCAGTCGATGGCCATGTCCTGCGGGAGCTTCACCTTCATTTTTGCGGCCACAATCTTTATGGCACTGGTGAAACAGGCCGACCAACCCACGGCAAACAACTGTTCCGGATTGGTGCCGTTGCCAGGGGTGCCCGGAACGGAAAGCTTTACGTCCAGCCGGCCATCAGAGGTGCGAGATGCGCCGCCTTCACGGCCGCCGGTCGTGTGGGTTTTGGCTGTGTAAAGAACTTTCACGGTTTGAGTCGCAGTGTTTTCTTCGGATGTTGTCGTTGTATTCATAATTGAATTTCCTTTGGTTTAATCTTTCGTGATCTGTGGGCGCAGTGATCTGAATCCCGCGCGCACGTCCTCTGACAAGAGTTGCGGTTGTTCCCACGCCGCAAAATGCCCGCCTTTGTCGTGCTTGTTGTAAAAGACGAGTTTGGGATACGCCTGCTCCGCCCAGCTCCGCGGAGCTGGATAGAGCTCGTCAGGGAAGACGCTCACAGCGACCGGGATGGAGACGCCTTTGGCATTGAAATACCCTTTGCCCCAATATTCCCAGTAGAGACGGGCGCCAGAAAGCGCCGTGTTCGTGAACCAGGTGATCGTGATGTTGTCGAGGATGTCGTCGCGCGTGAGGCCCTCGGCCTGTCCTTGAAAGACCCTTGAGATCAGCTCATAGCTGCGCGCGTCGTGATCAAGGAAATACGCCGCCAGGCCGACGGGGGAGTCCGCAATTCCGTATAATGTCTGCGGTCGCAGCCCCATCTGGAATCCGTAGGCGATTCCCTTTTGATAGACGAACTGCAGACGCTCGTAAGCGAGTTTCTCATCGGCCGAGAGACCCGCTGGCGCCGGCGCGCCGGAAAAGGCCGCCGCATCAATGTCGGCTGGAAAGATGCCGGGCATGTTGGTGTGAATGCCGAGTAATTCCGGAGCCGCCTGCACACCCATTAGATCGGTAATGACCGCGCCCCAATCGCCGCCTTGCGCCACAAACTTGGAGTACCCAAGGCGCTTCATGAGCACGACCCAGGCGCGCGCGATGCGGGCGGGATCCCAGCCGGTGGTCGTCGGCTTGCCTGAATACCCGTAGCCTGGTATCGATGGGATCACCAGATGGAAAGCGTCCGATGCGCTCGCGCCATGTGCCGTGGGATTGGTCAACGGATCGATAATCTTCATCTGTTCGACGATCGAGCCCGGCCACCCGTGCGTGACGATGAGCGGCAACGCATTTTCATGTTTCGAACGAACGTGAATGAAATGGATGTCGAGCCCGTCAATCTCGGTGATGAATTGCGGCAAGGCGTTTAGTCTGGCCTCGCACTTGTGCCAGTCGTATTCCGTTCCCCAGTATTGCGTGAGGGCCTGAATCGTCGCAAGTTGCACGCCTTGCGTTGCATCCGTGACCGTTTCGCGTTCAGGCCACTTCGTCGCATTGATGCGCCTGCGCAATTCGGTAAGGTCCGCTTCCGGAACGTTAACATGAAAGCGACGGATTGCGGTGGAGTCCTCCCCGGTGGCGGGTCCTGACGTGTTGCCACGCAATACAACGCGTGGAGTGATTTCGATTCGATCTTTGGTTTTCATATTTTGTATTTAGCTTTCTGCTTTCAGGGGTCGGCGCTCTCGCGGCGACGAGTGGGCTCTTATCTTTACGCGGCTGACTTGGAAATTGAAAATGGGTGTTCCCCAATTTGAAAGTGACATCGTGAACCGCCGTCGGCCAGTGAAGCAACGGCGGCCCGCACGGCGAGAATTCGCCCGGGAATGACGTGAAGGCGAGGGCCGGAATCGGACAGGTAAGGAGGCTTTCGCCTCATCAGCAGTTCCAATCCTAAACCACGCAATCGCAGCAGGGTTGACGCATCTTAAATTGTTAGGAGGTGGCGGAGGTAGTCGGGATCAATGGCTGCGCGCATGAGTTTGCCTTGGATGCTACGTTTGCATTGTTTGTCTCGCCGCAACAGATTGACCGCCAAACGGCGCATGGCGGCGAGGTTTTCGGCGGCTTGGTGTTCGGGCACAATGCCCGTGAGTTGAGCCTCCCGGGTTGCCAGGCGAATCCAACCGGCGACAGAAAAGAGGGGTAAGGTGAACGGATTCATCGCCAAATCATTTCGAGCTGGTCGTCAGACGGCCAGCACAACTGTTTCTGCTCGCGTTCGAGTCCTCGGACAGTACGCGTGGAACTAAATTGCTTTCCCGCGACGACCATTCAATATTGCCGCGATACCATGAACTATCGCACGCTTCGATTATTAATCGGAACTATCGGATTAACTTTCTTTGCCGCCAGTTGCGGCGACCTGAAATCTCCTTCGGCATCTGGTAATACCAGTGTCGCGCCGCCTCCCGGTTTCAAAGCGCTCTTCAATGGAAGCGACCTGGCGGCTTGGTGGGGTGCGGACACAGAAGATCCGGCGAAATATATGGCTTTGCCTGAGGAGCAATTGGCGGAAAAGCAGACGAAAAGTCGTGAAGACATCAAGCGTCATTGGAGCGTTTCCAATGGCGAATTGATCAATGATGGCAAGGGCCTCTTCCTCACCAGCGACGAATTTTATGGGGATTTTGAATTGCTCGTGGATTATAAAACCGTGGCTTTAGCGGACAGTGGCATCTACCTGCGTGGTTGTCCGCAGGTGCAAATCTGGGATTCCACCGAAAAAACGAAATTCCCGCTCGGTGCCGACAAAGGCTCCGGCGGGTTGTGGAACAATACGGCAGGTGCGCCGGGCAAGGACCCACTCGTGAAGGCAGACAAGGCATTTGGCGAATGGAATCATTTTCGCATCCTCATGGTTGGATCGAAAGTGTGGGTTTGGCTGAATGGAAAACCGACAGTGGACAGGGCGACATTGGAAAATTATTTTGATCGCGGATTGCCGGTGCCAGCAAAAGGGCCGATCCAATTGCAGACTCATGGCGGCGAGATTCGCTGGCGAAATGTTTTCATCCGCAGCATCGGCAGTGAGGAGGCCAATCGGCTGTTAGAGGGCAGGGCCCAGGCGGGGTTTACGCGAATCTTCAACGGCAAAAATTTTGACGGCTGGACCGGTCCGCTGGATTGCTGTGACATCACGAATGGCGCAATCGTCTGGTTGCCTAAAAAAGGAGGGACTATTTACACGAAACAGGAGTTCACCAACTTTGTTGTGCGGGTGGAATTCAAGTTGCCGCCGGGCGGCAACAATGGGCTCGCTATTCGATACCCCGGTGAGGGGGATACCGCTTATGTCGGCATGTGTGAATCCCAGGTGCTCGATGATAATTACGAAAAGGCCACCGGCCAAACCATAGACCCTCGTCAGGCGCATGGTTCGGCCTACGGTATGATTGCGGCACGTCGCGGTTATCAGCACCCGATCGGCGAGTGGAATTATGAAGAGGTCACTGTCGTGGATCACACTATTCGCGTGGAACTGAACGGCACGGAAATCATCAATGGGGACGTGTCAAAGGTGACTGAATTCATGCACGACGCTCCGCATCCCGGGAGAATGCGGCTCAGTGGTCATTTCGGGTTTGCCGGGCATAATGACCCGGTGATGTTCCGAAATATTTCGATCAAACGCCTCAACTGATTCATCACATTCAAATCCCATGATTCACCAACCTCAATCGCGCCGTTCGTTTATTAAGACTACTGGTGCGGCCTTGTGTTCCATTCCATTTCTCTCGGCGTGTGCCACGACTCGTCCGCGCGCGCGGACCTTGCGTCACCTCAGCTTTGGGACCGGCGGCATGGCCTGGAATGATCTCACGATGATTTCCAAGTGCGACGGAGTGGAAATCGTGGCGGTTTGTGACGTGGACCTCGAACGCACGGCGGAAGCGCGAAAGCTTTTTCCCAAGGCGCGCGTTTACCAGGACTGGCGGGAAGCTCTGCGCAAAGAGGCTGACAATATCGATTCCGTAAATGTTTCCACGCCCGATCACATGCATGCGCCGATAGCGATGAGCGCGATGCGGTTGGGCAAGCATGTGTACGGCCAGAAACCGTTGGCGCATAATCTATTTGAAGTCCGTCGAATGACTGAAATGTCGCGTGAGAAAGGTCTAGTTACCCAGATGGGCATCCAGATTCACTCCACAGCGCCTTATCGTACGGCAGTCGCCTTAATCAAAAACGGCATGATCGGCAAGGTTAAGGAAGTTCATTCGTGGTGTCCGAAGACGTGGGGAGACGCCTCACCGAAACCGGACCGCAACGATCCCGTTCCTCCGCAGTTTAACTGGGATTTGTGGCTGGGCGTATGCGCCGAGCGGCCTTTTATTGGTGATCAGTATTATCATCCATCCAACTGGCGCAAACGATTGGATTTCGGAACCGGCACGCTGGGGGATATGGGGTGTCACATTTTTGACCCCGTGTTTTCTGCGCTCGGGCTCGCCTCGCCGATTTCGGTGCGCTCCGAAGGGCCTGCGCCAAACGAATGGAATTGGGCGTTGGACGAATGTGTTCATTACGCATTCCGTGGAACCCGCTACACCGCCTCTCATGTTCTTCCGGTCACCTGGTACGATGGCGCGGCGAAGCCCCCGGCGGCAGTGCTGGCGTTGCTCGAAGGAGCGGAAGTTCCTGAGAACGGTTCGATTCTCATCGGCACTCAAGGAGTTATGGTGCTGCCGCACATCGGGGCCCCGCAGCTTTTTCCACGAGCCAGGTTCGCAGATTATAACTATAAAAAAGTGAAGGTGGAGGGAGATGACCATTGGGCGCTGTTTGTTGCCGCAGCCAAAGGCGAAGGCAAAACGACCGCAAATTTCTCCTACGCGGGTCCGCTCACCGAAACAATTTTGCTCGGCGGCATCGCGACCCGCTTCCCTCACACCACGCTGGAATGGAACGCGAAACGGATGACTTTCAATCTTTCAGAGGCCAACCAATTCGTGCGGCGACAATACCGTGAAGGCTGGGCCGTCAAAGGCCTGGGTTAGCCCATCCCCAAAAAACGGGAGTGGGGGTTTCAGCCGGATTTTTCAATACTTCGGAGTTGGCGCCATCAGTTGCTCAAGCCGCTGCGAGCCGTAATCATTTCCCGAGCCTTCGGCGGGTGGAAGAACAAAGCCAAAGCCCCGGCCGCAGCCAACGCTGCAAACATGGGCACCAGGAAGAGGGAATGAAAATTGACGTGCCCGTCGTGTGTGAACACTTTTTGCATCAGATAGGGGCAGGTCGAATTTGCCAGCAACGTGCCAAAACCCAGGATCATCATATTGAACAGTCCTTGCGCGCTCGCCCGCACATCCTTGGGAAAATATTCATCCACAAAAATATAAACGGTAGCGAAGAAAAACGCGTAACACATTCCGTGCAACACCTGCACCGCGATGATTAAGCCCTGATGATCGGGCAGGAACGCCCAGACCGCGAAGCGAACCGGGTAGGCAAGGATACCCACAATCATCGTGGTGCGCCAGCCGAGACGTTTCAGCGTGGCCCCCAGGATAAGCATCGTTAACATTTCCGCCACCTGGCCCACGCTCATTACTGGCATGATCCAATTGCCGGGAATGCCGACGCCGCCCTCGTTCGATGGAGTGCCAAGGAATGTGCCGGCCCAGTTAAAATAGGCATTGTGCACCATGGCGTCCACGCACGTCACCAGCCAGAGCACCAATACGAACGGGAGTTTGAGTAATTTGATGGACTCCAGCCAGGCGAAACGGTCGTCTCCCGAAACTATTCGCCGCGGCGGCGTGTGCGGAAGAATCAGGCTGAACGCTGAGAGCGCCAGCGCCGCAGCACCGGCCACTACGAAGGTCCAGCGCGTGCCCCTTAATAATGCGTCGCCGGTGAGTCCGGAACTCAGCACAGTTCCCAGCCATTTCACGAATCCGTCCGGATTTGCCGCATGGACTTTGTCCCAATCCACGAGGATGAACGTGAACGGCCACGCTGCTAGAATCCAGCCCAGCGTGCCGCCCATGCGCACCAGGCCGAATTCCTTTTGCGGGTTTTTCATATTGGCGAACGCAATGGAGTTGGTAATGGAAAGCGTCGGCACATACAGCAGGCAATGTACGAGCATCAAGCCGAAGAACGGCCAGAATGTTTTCGTAAAAGCAAGACCAAGCATCGCGAGTCCGCCAATCACATGGCTGAACGCGAGGAATTTTTCCGCTGCGAAATGTCGATCCGCATATTGGTTGCTGAAAAACATGCCAACGATGGCGGCCAGGGGAAACGCGTTCAAAATCCACGATTGCTCGGCGGGCGAAAATCCCAGGCTGGGCAAGTATCCGAAAATCAACGGCAGCCACGCGCCCCAGATAAAAAACTCCAGCACCATCATGATGAACAGTTTGAAACGAATGAAATTATTCATGGTCTAATTTGGTTGGTCCCGATTTTGGAAAACGCAGCTCACAATCCGACCGGTGCGAAGGGAAGTTTCCTCCGCTTCGCAGATTTCCAAAGCCGTGACGCTGTCTTTTGCGGTGACCGTTTCCGGCTGTCTGCCGCGCGCCGCGCAATCAACGAAATAGCGAAGTTCCGCGTCGTAGCCGTCTCCGTTTTCCAGAGGCATCACGCGCCGTTGGCCATTTTCGATGATTATCAGCGCGTCTGCGCCGCACGCCAGATCGAAATCCAAAGTCGCCCGCTCACAATAGAACGTGTAGCTCATATTAAAACCCTGGTTTAGCAGCCAGCTCCCCTCCGCCTGCACTGCCGGTCCATCGGGATAGTTATATTGGGTGACGACATGGTTGATTGCACCGGTTGGGCTGACGAAACCGGTGGAAAAAACACTCGCGGGCGGGCCAAAGACAAAGTTGATGAAATCTACATCGTGGATGTGCAAATCAAACAAGGCGCCGCCGGAATCGGCGTTGAAGGTGTCTGGGCGGCTCCATAAGGGCATTTCGGAAATTCGGCGGAAGCTGGCGGCCAAAACTTTTCCATGCTTCTTCTCTGACACAACCTGTCTGAGCCAGCTCCAGCCCGGCCAAAACCTCATGCACATGGCAGGCATCAAGAGTCCGGGCGATTGCGTTGCAGCGGTTAAAATCTCTCGCGCCACTTTTGAGGTCCGTGCCAGGGGCTTTTCGCAGATGACATGCTTTCCGGCCCGCAGCGCGGCGATCACCTGCGCGGCGTGCAGCGCGGTAGGCGTGCAGATGTCCACCAATTCAACTTCAGAATCAGCGAGTAAATCTTCGATTTGCCGGAATATTTTTACCGACGGCTCCAGGCGAATATTGTCCGACCGTTGGATATTTCCGGAGACGCCGGAAAGAACTCCGTTAACCGGCTTTCGTGTCGGAGAGCAAACCGCGACCACGCGCGCCCCGGGATTGCGCAGATGGGCGCGAAGGTGCGTGGTGCCCATAAAACCAAGTCCCACGACGGCAACATTCACTGGTTTGAAAGAGGAAAGCAATGTTCCGTGCATGGCCTTGATTTATTTTGCGAACTTCTCCACGAGGGACATAGCCGTTCGCACATCCGCCACGCGTTGTGTTCCGGCTTCGCGTTCGATGACATAATTTCCCGTAAAATGAATTTCATTCAACCCCGAAAAAAAAGCCGTCCAATCCACTTCTCCCGAACCGGCGGCCATTTCCTCTCCCCAGGTTCCGGCCACGCGGGATTTTTTGGCATCCTTGATATGCACCTGGCGGATCCATTGTGCCAGTAATTTCAGCGCCTCAATGGGGTCACCGCTGCCATACAGGAGCATGTTTGCCGGATCGAAATTCACACCCAGTTGAGATTCGTGCAACCGCGTCAGAACCGTGGCCAGTTCGGTGGCCTTTTCCTGGCCGGTTTCCAGGGCAACATGAATTTCCCGCTCGGCAAAAATTTGCGCCACCTGGCCCAGGCGATTCAGCATTGCGGAAAATTTTGGGTCGCTTTCTGTATGCGGAAGAAAACCCGCGTGAAATGTCACCAACTTCAATCCCAGTTCAGAGGCGAGCGTCGCTGCCGCATGGATGTTTTTCAGGTTTTGCTGCCACGTTGTATCGGGGGAGATTCCGCCCGTGGCTCGAATGGATTCCAAAGAGGAATAATCCTCGCCCGCGCAGCCAAACATGCCCGACACTATTCGAATGCCAGCAGATTCAAGGATATCGCCCGCGCCGCCCCAAGCTTTGGCATTATCCAACAACGGATTCAGCGCAAGCTGAACCTGCGCGATTTTTGCATCCCGCAACTTGGAGATTAGATCCCGCGGATTGGTCGGTTCCAATGACCAACTGCACACTGCGAGGCGCTCGATAACATTAGAAGGCATCAAATGTTTTTGTTGAGACTTTCGCAAACAGAATGGCGATTTTTGAAGATGTCCTCAACCGTTTGTTTTGCGGGTGCCAACCAACTCACGTTGAACGTCCCGTGCCTTCTGCAGATTGAACGCGGGCTCCCGATTCTTAAGTTTCTGGCGGTCGTAGGAGATTGTGCGATCGGTCCAGTCGACATCCTCCGCGTTGAGATTTGCCACGTCGCCCTGCGAACCTCCCAAGTGCCAGCACAATTCGTAAAGTGCCCGCCGCTCCAAATTCTTTTCGCGTTCGATGATTTGCTGGTGTTCTTTTTCCGTGATTGCCCGCTTTGATATGTAAATGACCTTTGGCGATTGTCGTTTCGGAATGACTGCCTTGAGGATCCGATCCATGCCCAGCGCGTAATTGTGAATTCGCCTGAGATAAACATCTGTCGAAACCTTTTTGTCTTCGAGTGCGGCCAGGAAATGGTCTGTCCGCAGAGTCTATTGGCACCGGCACGACTGGCAACGGTCGGGTCGGAAGCTGCCGAGACAATGTATCTCCACCATCAAGGTGCTGAAATGACCGTGAGGTTGTTTCCGTGACTGCCAGCGTCAGGCGGTCGGAGAGCTAGACGGGATGACACGCCCAACCCAGGTGAGCTGCCGCAAGCTACACCGGCAGTCGTACCATCCGTGTGCCCGCATACTGAAGACGGGCAGCGTGAGACTGAATACCGTTTTGGTTGGAGCCTGGCAGCGTCTTTGGCTCGTTACACTTGACGATGCTTGCAGCAGAGCACTAAAAATTGATGCAATATCTTTGTGATGAAAATCTCCCCGAAGTTGCAATGCGTCAGATCCCGATTTGAAGCCGGAATCAAAGCGCGTCCGCCCGCAGCTTCATGAAAAACACGTCACTGATCCGTTGCGCTCCGAGGTTTTCGTAGAACTTGGTGGCAATTTTGTTGGCGTGATAAACCGACCAGATCATTTCTCGCGCTCCCACCTCGCGCGCAATGCTTGCCACCTTGGACATGAGTGCCTTCCCGGCACCTTGTTTGCGCGCTTTGACATCAACGTATAGATCCACGATATGCAGGTTGACCGCAGCGGCATCGGAGTCATAACCGAGATGAGAGAAGGTACCCAATTACATTGCCATTCGCTTCGGCGACCAACCCCGCAAACGCAGGCCGGGGACCGAATCCGCCGCGCAAATATCTCCCGGCATTCAGATTGAGTTCCGATTGGTCACCCAGGCTGCGGAGATAACCGGCGAATTGTTGCGCTAGGTTGCCGACCGACTGCGCATCGGTCGTGAGTGCGGGTCTAATTGTTAATTCCAAAGCCCTCATTTGTCCATGTGTGTCGGCGTCATCCTGCGAATCCTTACGAGCTTTTTGAGCGACATGACCAGAAAGGTGTAAGGATTGGCTACCGTTGCCGACCAATCAGCGCATGGATCGCCAGACTATCGTATTAATTGTGCTCGGTGCGATTGCGTTAATTTGCACCGTAATCAGCGATTTGCTCAATGCAGAGTTGAATTGGGGGCACCTAACGAAGGTCATCCCGCCATGATCGCCGCTATATTTTTAATCTTGCTGGGAGTTTATTTGGCGTGCGGGTTGGTGTTCGCAATTCCATTCGCCTTGATTGGTGTGAGAAGAATTGATCCGCACGCCGCCCACGGGAGCTGGGGGTTTCGACTGCTGGTCATTCCCGGAACGATGGCATTCTGGCCGTTGCTGCTTCGCCGATGGGTTGGTGGTATTGAGGAACCGCCCGAGGAATTCAACGCGCATCGTCGCGCCGCACGAAAGGAACTCGCGCCATGATTCGTCCATTGCGCCAACGACATCGTCGCATCGTGCTCGCGTTGGGCATTTTTCTGCCGCTGGCTTTGGCCGTTGGTGTTGCGGGGCGCAGGCCGGTGCCGACGATGGCATCGTTGCCGCCGGGATTAGTGGCAACGGCGCAGGCATTCACGGTTTCCGCATGGGAGCGCAACAATCTTTTCACGAATACACCGATCACAGTTCGCCTGGCGCAAGCTAGCGGCGATCCCGAGCGACACAGCTTGTGGTTTTCCGCGCCAAAAGATTTTGTAAAACCGGATTTAATCGTTTACTGGGTCGCCGGAAATCCGAGCATCACTGATAAGTTGCCCGACGATGCGTCGCTGCTTGGAGCGTTCAATTCGTCCTCGGAACTGATGATTCCCGCAACTCTCAAGCGGGGAAACGGCTCGCTGGTCCTCTATAGCTTGGCAAACCGGGCAATTGTCGAGGTGTCGAAACCAGTCACGCTCCTGAAACAATAAACCCATGAGTTTTGAATACGTCGCAGTTCAATGGAACCGACAGAAGAAGTTTTATGACTCCGTGCTGATTGGCGGTGTGAGCGTTTATCTCATCCTCTTTGCCGTGGTGACAGAGAAACTCTTTCCGTTCGTGACGGATGAGATCATGCTGGCACGCGCGTTTGGGACGGCGGCATTCCTGCTGCTCCACATCATTCTCTGCATCGGCCCGTTGTGCCGTTTGAACGCCAAATTCCTGCCGCTGCTTTACAACCGTCGCCACGCTGGCGTGACGATGTTTGTGCTCGCCTTCGTTCATGTGACGCTTGGGCTCCTCACTTATCATGCGGGCGGTGATACGAATCCAATCCTCGGAATCTTCAAGGGAAGTCCGCTCAACGGCTCGATTTCCGGGGTGCCGTTCCAACCCTTTGGCTTTTTTGCACTGATAATCTTGTTTCTCATGGCGGCAACGAGCCATGATTTCTGGCTTGCGAATCTGAGCGCACCGGTTTGGAAATCGTTGCACATGCTGGTGTATGTAGCTTATGCGCTGCTGGTGCTGCATGTGACCTTCGGAATTTTGCAAGGCGAAGCCAGCCCGTTTTACGTCGTTGCAGCCGCGACTGGTTTGATGGTTGTCCTGAGCCTGCATATCAAGGCGGCGCGACAAGAAGTGGTCCTGGATTCAACTCCCCTCGACGCGCAATTGACCACAATTGCTCAGGCACCGCCGGACGCATTCATCGACGCATGCGCGGTTGCGGATATTCCCGAGAACCGCGCGCGCGTCGTCTGCCTTTCTGGAGAACGCGTGGCAATTTTCAAATACGACGGAAAAGTTTCTGCGGTTTCAAATGTTTGCCAGCACCAGAACGGCCCGCTCGGCGAGGGGAAAATTGTTTTCGGCTGCATCACCTGTCCGTGGCACGGTTACCAGTATCAACCCGACACGGGAGCTTCACCGCCGCCATTCGTGGAATGCGTCCCGACTTTCAAAGTGCGTGTGAAGAATGGCCGAGTGTTCGTTCATCCCAAACCGAATCCCGCCGGGACAAAAGTCGAGCCCGCTCTAATCGAAAAATGAATGACGAATTCTATGTCGGTTGGGAAGCCAGGGCGGCACCGGGCACCAGCAAAGTGTTGCGCAAAGTCGCAATTGCCTTGCTGCTTTTGGCGGTGGTTGCGCCCATTGTGTTCGCGGTTTCCCAACGCATGATTGGCTCCAGCGTTTTCGAATGGGGTCATCTTAAAAATTTTACCGGGGTTCTCCAGGCCACGCCTTATCCGCATCTGCTCGTGCCGCGACCGGGTAACACTGGTAACCTGCCGCGCTTCTCAACTTATTATCTCGTTGCCGTTTGGAAATATGGATTAGACACTCAAGCCATCGCCGCGCTCGACGGCAAGCCGGTCATGCTGAAAGGCACGCTCATTTATCGCGATAACCAGACCATGATCGAGACGAAGCCGGAGTGGATTCAGGCGAGTCAATCCTCATCTCCGCTCGTTGCGCCACCCGCGGGAATCGCCTTGGGAAAACAATCCCTCGTCGGTGAAATTGTGGACGGCAAATGTTTCCTGGGCGTGATGAATCCGGGCGAACTTACGCCCCATCGCGCCTGTGCCATACGGTGCATCAGTGGTGGTGTTCCGCCTGTGTTGCTCGTGAGGCAAAAGGACGGCCCCTCGATTTATCTGTTGCTTGTCTCTTCAGATGGCAAACCGGTAAACAAACAAGTGCTCGACATGGTGGCAGAGCCGTTGGAAATCACCGGTGAAGTTGAACGGCAAGGTGAGTTGTTGATTATGCGGTCGGACCCGGCGACCTATCGACGCGCGGCCCATTGAGTTGGACTATCCCGGATTTGGATTTGTCAGATGAGGAGTGTTAACTTAGGTTTTTGCAATATTTAGCAGAAAGTCAGTCGTGAATTTCAATTTTCTGGCTCGATTCGTGCAAAAGCTGCCCGGTCGAGGCCGCCTCGTTATTGTAACTTGCGCCTACGGATTGGGTGCGGGCGTCGCCGCCGTCGCACCAAAGTCACACGGTATTCGTGATTGGCAGCTTTGGCGTCATCGTTTCGACTTCCCTGCTGGTTGGTTATTTGCTGAATACTTATTGCCGCGAGGCTTCGGGTAGCGGCATCCCGCAACTCAAGCTCGCTTTCTGGAAAGATTTCGGTGTCGTGCATTGGCGCGTGGTCTGGGTCAAGTTCGTCGCCGGCGTGTTGAGCATCGGCGGCGGTTGCAGTCTGGGCCGGGAGGGACCTAGTGTGCAACTGGCTGGCGGGCTGGCCTCCAACATGGCCGGTTTGTTTGGTGAGGCCAAGCATTCCCGGCGCCTGGCCGCCGCCGCAGGTGCGGGCGCGGGACTGGCGGCAGCGTTCAACACACCGTTGGCGGCAGTCACATTCGTGCTCGAGGAAATCATCGGCGATTTGAACAGCCGCTTGTTAGGCGGCGTTTTACTGGCCTCGGTGATCGGGGCTTTCGTCGTGCATGGGTTGGTCGGCCCGCAACCCGCATTTACGCTCACCGGCGCCCAATCGCCGGCTTGGCTGGTTTTTGTGCTGACGCCAATTGTCGCCGCAGCCGGCGCATTGGTTGGCGTCGTCTTCCAGAAATTTACTTTGGCGTTGCGCGCCAAACGTCAGCAATTCACGCAAGTGCCCGGTTGGGTGAGGCCATCGCTGGGCGGAATCGTCACGTGGGTGTTGGGAGCGTCGTTGTTCGTGACGACCGGCCATCTCGGAGTATTTGGGCTGGGATACGACGATCTTTCGGCGGGATTGAATCACGAACTGACGTGGAAGATCGCGGGGCTTCTGTTGGCAACCAAACTCGTGGCGACAATCGCGTGTTATGGACTGGGCGGCTGCGGGGGAATTTTCTCACCCACTCTTTTTCTCGGAGGCATGTGCGGTATTTGCCTGGCTGGGCTGGGGGGACTCGTCATGCCCTTGAGCGCCTCGGATCAACTGGCCTTGACAGTCGTGGGGATGAGCGCCTGCCTGGGTTCAGTGGTGCGCGCACCGGTCACGGGCATTCTAATCGTGTTCGAGATGACCCACGAATTCTCGCTCGTGCCGGCGCTTATGATTGGCGCGCTGGTGAGCGAAACAATCAGCCGCCGCCTGAACCGTCACAGTTTTTACGATTCG
>Ga0193718_1000196_pt1 | contig 14532 bp, 5 predicted proteins | sample U2a1metaG_FD_144918 | JGI IMG/M metagenome (GOLD analysis project Ga0193718, IMG submission 144918) | Soil microbial communities from a riparian zone of the East river system, Colorado, United States - U2a1 | ecosystem: Environmental > Terrestrial > Soil > Riparian zone | place: USA: East River... | reverse complement strand
AATAGTGGAACGTTTCAGATTATAGCCAGTCGCGCCCGAAGAAGCTGCCCAACCCAAAACAGCCTGACCGTCGCCTGCCGTGGCCGTCAAACTTGCCGGCGCGCCAAGGAAAAAGGTGAACGCCATTTCGGATAGCTGAACATTGTTGGCATCGCCATTATTGGCCGTGATATTTAACCGGTAATAACCGTAGGTCGCCGTATTGGCGATGGGATATTGCTTGGTCAGAAAACGGCTGGCAAAGATTTCGTTGGTTCGCGTATCCAAGGTCGTCCAGTTCGTTCCATCTTGGGAGCCTTGGAATTCCCAGTTTTTGGGATCGCGGCCCGGCACGTCATTGGCGCTGGACAGATTGTAACGAATCACCGTATTGATGGCGCCCCTGAAATAATATTGCAACCAGCCGTTCGTGCCCGCGCCCAGCCATTTGGTGCTCACTGAACCATCAAACGCCTTCGGCGCCGTTTCGTTTGGAGGATTCTCTGAATTGGCCGATGCAATGCCCACCGACGGCAAACTCGCGACCTCCACGGAATTTGTGCTCCCCCCGACCGCATTCGTCGCGCTGACGACATAGTAATAGGTCGTATTATTCACCAGGCCAATATTGGTATAAGTGGTCGCGGCAAGGCTGGCGATGGTTGTGTAAGGTCCCCCGCTTACGGTCGAGCGTTTGAGGTTATAGCTGGTTGCCCCTGAAGCGGGTGCCCAACTCAATATCACTTCTCCATTGCCCGAAACGGCAGTCAACCCCACCGGGATGTTTGGTGGCGGTAACGTCTGGGTTGTCGCACTGGCCTGAACGCTGTTGGTGCTTTCACCACCCGCATTCACTGCCGACACTACATAGTAATAAGTTGTGCTGGGAGTCAAACCTGTATCCCAATATCCGGTCGCCGTTATGCCCGTGGCGAGATTGGTATAAGGGCCGCCGTCAACCGTCGCGCGCTTTACATTATAACTCGCGGCTGACGCAGGAGCCGTCCAACTCAAGCTGATGGCGCTGCTGGAGACACTCATGGCAGCAGGATCATTTGGAGCAAGAATCGGCGCGGGATTGAGAGGCAGAATTTCTATCCCGCTGGACTTCGCATTGTCTGACGCGCCATTTACGTATTGAATGATGATTTGCCCGCTGCCATTGGCAGCCGCCGTGAACTCCTTGATGGTGGCCTTGTACCTGGCCCCTGCATCGGCAAAAATATCATAGTTCGTCAATACTTGCGTCCCATTTATGAAAACATGAAAGCGGCGCACGCCGACCGCATTATAAAAAATCTCTGCAAAATGCAGCCTCACCTTGTAGCTGGTTCCAGAGATCAGATTGGTGAAGGTGTATGTGTTATTGTTCCAACGTTCGGTTTGATAAACGGCTTGTGGCGCCGGGTTCGTCACACCGCTCGTGTCGATGGACGAAGAAGTCGATCCGGCCGAGCCGCCGGAAAAATAGGCATCGGCAGAAAACGGAGCGGCCGCGCTGCCGCCGGAGTTCACCGAATAAAAAGCTGCAGGTGTGGCGCTGGCGGGCGTTGAATCCGGACTTTCTCCGAGCGCGTTCACCATGCTGACCGCATAATAATAAGTCGCGCCATTCATCAAACCAGTATCGAGATAACCGACAAGGCCCACGTTCGTGGCGATGGTTGTGAAAACCCCGCCACTCACGCTGGCCCGCTTGATGTTATAGCTGGTGGCTCCGGCGGAGGCTGTCCAAGTCAAGGCGGCCTGCGTGTTGCCGCCGTTAGCGGTCAGCCCTGCCGGGGCTATCGGAGATAGGATAGGCAATAGGGGAAGAGTTGGCCGGGTTGCTGTCAGCGCAATTTGTCCCTTTAACATTCTGCCTCCGTCGCCGGTGAGTCTCAAATAGTAGTCCGACGAACAATTTGTGCCATCCTGATCCAGCGTGAAATAAAGCGACGAGGACCCAACCGGACTCATGGAGGCGTTTTCCGCCGTGCAGGCTATCTGGTTTCCCTCATTAAACTCATCGAACATGGAAATGTAGATTCCCTGGGATCCAGCCCTTTGCATGTTGTAGAATTGCCGCCACATAAAATCCCCGTGCGCTCTCTGCCCCGTGTCACCAGGCAACACGCACGGCTGATAATCCATTCCATTGGCATTGCAGTAGGCCTGATCCTGCAGGTTCACATTGTTGTAAAAATTATCCGAATCCCCCGAATTGCCGATTCTTCCAACCATCCACGGCGAAATCATGTTGAAAGCGCTATACGCGCTCAAAAAATTGGATCGGGAGTCGCTGTCTTCGGTGCGCCAGTGAGTAGGCACGCCACCAATCACGTAGCAACCCTGCCCTTTGAACCAATTGATGACATCGGTGCAGGTGGCGGCGTCAAAGACATGATTGGGATCGCTGAAACCGAAACCCCAGATGCAGACGACCGGCTTGCCATTTTGTATCGCATACGCGGAAGACGATGTCAGCGCGGACATTTTATTGGTCCAATCCATTTTTATTTCCGTCTGCATGCTGGTCCAACCGCTCACGTCATACATGATGTAAAACTTTCGACCGTAAGTTTCCGCCGCGACCCTCACTTTTGTTGCCATCACATCACGGGTGGGCCCTTCACCGCCAGTTGGATTGAACCGCTGCAAGGCGGCGGTATCGAGACCGTTCTCTGCCATCCATCGGAAGTGGGTGTTCACCGTTTGCGAGTCGTAGGAGGAAAACAGCGTGGCTGGCTGGACATTGCCGAAATTGGTGAAACCGGTTTGATAGCCGTTGGCGAACTGCCGCATGTCGGGCCAGCAATGGATGCTGTTGGAGAGCGTGATGGGCGTGGGCGGTTGGGTTCCGCCGCTGTAATGCCACCAGGTGCCGATCGGAGCGCCGTCCCCGGTGCAGGCAAACCAACCCTGATAGCCAACCGTCACTTTGCCCACCACATCTCCGGGAGGACTCGCCGCCTGCGCCAATTTCCCAGGGCACAACGCGGCATAGACGATGCCTAAAAACAAAATCAGCCGCTGAGGACAGCCGGTACGCATAGATTCATTGATGTTGCGGCTAAACTGAAAAACCGGTCGGCATTGAGTTAAATTGTTTCACAGATCGCTGGCTTAAGGATAAACGAGCCTGAAGAAAACACCGCTGCTGGCCGGGTCGATGGGTACAAACACCTGGTTGGTCGCAGTCGAGTTGGAAACCGTCACCCAGCCAGTCCCGGCATTGAGCGAATTGGTCTGCATTTCCAAATGCCAGCCCAGGTGATCCGTCGGCCAGCTCAATTGCATTTGACCACCCGCCGCGGCGAAGCCGAGCTGCGGCCGCGCGCTGGCCTCGGATGAATTGCCGCTTTCACCCACCGAATTCGTGCCGGTCACGACATAATAATACGCCGCTCCCGCGGTCAATCCGGTGTCGGCGTACGAAAGTCCCGACAGGTTCAACGCCACCGTCGTGTACGTCCCGCCGCTCGTGACCGCACGCTTCACGTTATAACCCGCCGCGCCCGCGCCGGCATTCCATGCAAGATTGATCTGGTTGCCAGATGCGCTGGCGACCAAGCCCGTCGGCGCAAACGGAGGAGTCCCGAACACATTAAACTCATGGATGCTCCAAAAAGTTCCCGACGTGCTCCCCGTCTGAGTTATCCGAATATAACGCGCCGCCTGGGTGGCAAAAGTTATGGTGGTGATGCCGGAAGTTCCAACTCCGGTCGCCACCGAACTGCTCCAATTGATCCCGTCATTGGAAACCGTGACCTGATAGCCGCGGGGATAATCATTGGCGGAATTCGCGGCATTCAAAACAATCTTGTTGAAGACGTTTACCGAGGCCATATCCACTTGAAACCATTGGCCGGGCGCTTGTGAAGTGCCGGTGGACCAGCGCGTGTTGAGGTTGCCGTCGAGCGCGTTGTCCGGGTCGTCGCTTCCGGAGGTGCTGGAACTGGCCACCCAGGTTGTCCGGCCCAACGTGCCAGGTATGGCGTACGCCTGCGATGAGTTGGCGCTCTCGCCCGCCGGGTTCAAAGCCGAAACCACATAATAATAAGTTGTCCCGGTGACCACTCCGCTGTCCGAGTATCCCGCACCGGCCAAATTAGTGGCGATGGTCGTGTAGGGTCCGCCGCTGGTGGTGGAACGCTTGACGTTGTAACCGCTCGCTGCCGCGGAAGAAATCCAACTCAACACAACCTGCGAGGTGCCGGCGTTCGCGACAAGATTGGCCGGCGCAGAGGGTGGCACACCGCTGACAAATTCGACGCTGAAAGATTCGGACGTTCCGATCGCGGTGCTCTGGGCGATCAAGGGGTTCGCACCACCATTGGGCGCGGTCACATATTTGCCGTCGTTCATTGCGCGCAAGGCGATGTTGCCGCCACCCGCATCGAATTCCGTAAAGGTCTCCCAACTGCCGACCCCCGTCCGATTCGCAATCAATGGGCTTGCACCATTATTTTCCGCCGTGACGTATTGCGTATTGATCAACGAGAGAAATCCGATGTTACCGCCACCCGCATCCACGACTTTGAATTGTTCCGCCGTACCAACCAAAACACTCTGAGCAATCAACGAATTAGACCCGCCGTTGGGCGCAGTCACATATTTGTCATTAATAAGAGACTTCAGGGCATACGTATTACCAACTATCAACTGATGCGACGGCGCTGGTGGGGCGGTATAAAATCCAAAGAGTTGCACGCCGAATAAGTTCCCGCCACCGCCGGTATAAACCAAATAGACGTTGTGAGTTCCGGTCGCACCGCTGATGTTGCCATACGCATTGACGTAAATTTGACTGCCGCCAGTTCCCGGAATCGCGCACGTCCCGACCAATGTCCCCGCCGGACCATCAAGGTGGATTTCTAAATTGCCACCAGATCCGGCACTGGCGACCCGGGCGACAAAAGTATTCACGCCGGTTAGATTGATGCTTCCGTAAGCCGACCAGGCGGAATTTACAACATTGATGTCCTGTCCGCCTTCCGCGCAATTCTCGATCGTCACTCCGGACATCGCCGCATAACTTGCCGCGGCGACCGGAATTATCGCAGCAAAGCCAGGCGCGCTGTTGGTTAAGGCAAGGTGTCCGGCATTGAGTCCGGTCACAGTGTTTGAATTGATGATGGCATTTCCCGTGATGCCCGTTCCCAAACTCCCTCCGCCGACCATGATTCCATCCAGGCCGGGATTGATAACGGTGTTGTATTGAAGCACAAAATTCGTGCCGGTCGTAAAACCGATTCCACTATAAAGTGAATCAATGATGGTATTCGACGCGCAATAAGCGTTGGCTACGGTCCCGACGCTTTGCCCGTCGCCGCCGTTGCCGATCATCATGGCCGGTTGTTGCTGGCTATAACCGTTGCCACCGCAACGCAAGACCGTGTTTCCCATCACCGTTGCTGAAACGAGTGCCGATCCGTTTACGCCAAATTTACCGACGCCCAACCCGATATACCGCGCCGTGTCGCGCAGCAAATTATTCGTCACGACATCATTGATTCCGCCGTAAATCCCAATGCCCTTGCCACCCCACGCGCCGACCGCCGTATTGTTGATATACGTGATGTTGCTCATCGTCGTGTAGTAAAAGGTGGTTGACCCAAAGACATTATAGTTGACCGAATTAATGGCCATGGCGTCGTCTCCAGTGCCGCGGACAAAATTATTCGAGTAAGTCAGATTCATTCCAATGCCGTTGGCACTTTGCACGTTGTTGAAATTGCCGCCGTCGGACCACACACTCAGCACCCGGCAATTCTGCGCCGCACCGCCAACCCCCGCGCACCAAAACGCTGAAGTCACGTGCTGAATCCACACGTTATCCACCAGCCAATTGTTGCCGCTGAAATTGACCGCACCGTTGTTGTTGTTGCCGGCGCGATTGTTGCCGTTGCAATCCAACGACACATCTTTCAGCGTCGATGATGTGGTGGTGATAATATTCGCGACGCCTTGCGAATTATTATTCGGCGTGACGCGATAAAGCGTGCTATACCACGGCCCCGCGCCCTGAATCGTGATTCCCGAGGCGTGTAGTCCACCATTGATGGCACTGAAGTAAAAGGTTCCCGGCGGAATCCAGGCACTCTTCCCCTGCGACTGGGCGGCGCTGAAGCAATTGTTGATAGCTACAGTATTATCTACCGCCACGTTGTTCGACACCGCCCCGTAGCTCAGGATGGAAAGGGAGTTGGCGGGCTGCGTCAAGGGCGCGGGCGGATTCTCCAGATCAACCACATCTATGCAATAGAACGTCGCTGTGTTCGCCGGATCTTTTTGAAACGTGATCGTGTCGCCTGGGGCCACCGGGGCGTTCGTTATGAATGCGTGCGTGTCGTTCCAGAAACCGCGCGGATTGCCATCCGCGGGATTTTTATCAGCTTGTCCGTTGTAATTGGTACCTTCGTAACAATAATTTTGCAGTGAGTTGACGCTGAAGGCCTGGCGGAATATTCCGTTCACGTATAAATCAATCGTGGAAGTAATCCCTCCACCGGTCGGAGCATCCGGGATGCAGGAGCGCAGATTGATGGCCGTCAGGTTTTGGCCGGTGGTATTCGTCCACGTCACCGACTGGCCGTTGGCATTCAGTTGAACATAAGCGTGCCCCGATGCCTCAAGCACCGCGCTCGAATATGGTGTCGTCGGTGGGGCTGTCAGAGAAACCACACTGGCGCCACCGCCAAGGACCCCAGCCTCTCCTTCGAGACTTGTGAATGGAGTCGTAGCGCCAACAACCGCATAAGCCTTGTCTCCCAGGCACAAAAGCAAGATCGCAGTCGTCAGGGCGCAAACAAGGGGAACAACCCGTTCCAGGAATTTAACATCGGTTAACAATTTCACTTCACTTTATACGACCACAGCTTCCGGGGAAATAACGGTAATAGCTTGCTTTCGCCATCCCGCCGCCGCCATCCCCTAAATCGGGGACTTATCCGCCAACGATTTGGCTCCGCATAATAGAGCCCTAACACATGACGAACAAATCCCGTGGCGCCACACCCTCCGGCCGCAAACTTTCCGGCAAAAAGAAGTGTCCCCTTTTCCTGTTCCTGCCCCTCATAGTCGCGACCTGGCTGAACGTCATTCCGTTGTCGCAAGCCCATGACACGCTGCCGCCTTATAAAAATCCGAAGCTTGCCGTGGATGCGCGCGTCGCGGATTTGATCGGGCGGATGACCGTTGAAGAAAAAGCGCGCCAGCTCGACATGTATTTCGGTTCCGAGGACTTGTTGGACACGAACAAGAACCCCACCGTGGATCACCACACCCACGTGAAACCAGATATCATTTTCGATGTCCAGTTCGCGGAAAAATCGATTGGCAATCTCGGCGTCGGCTCCATCCACGATCTCTATCCGCGCGCAAAACTTTCCAATCGCATCCAGGAATGGGTCATCAAATCAAATCGCCTCGGCATCCCGGCATTGTTCATTGAAGAGGGATTGCACGGCTATATGGATTATGGCGAAATTGTGTTTCCTCAAAGCATCAATCTGGCCACGACCTGGAATCCCGAACTAGCGCGGCAAACCGGCGCAGCCATCGCCGCCCAGGCCCGCGCTAATGGCGTGGCGATGATTCTTGGCCCGGTGCTGGACGTCGCGCGCGATCCGCGTTGGGGACGCGTGGAGGAAGATTTCGGCGAAGATCCTTATCTGACCGGCCAGCTTGGATTGGCTTACGTCCAAGGGATGCAAGGCGACTCGCTCGATACCGATCACACCGTCATAGCGGAGCCAAAACATTTTGCTGGCCACGGCAGTCCAGAAGGCGGACTCAATATGTCTCCCGTTCACGCCGGCGAACGCGAAGTGCGTTCCGTCATGTTAAAATCCTTCGAACCGGCCGTTCGCGAAGGAAAAGCGATGGGCATCATGGCGGCTTATCACGACATCGACGGCGTTCCCTGCACGGGAAATCCGTGGCTCCTGAACAAAGTCCTGCGCGACGAATGGCGCTTCCAGGGTTTTGTTCTGTCCGATCTGGGCGCGATTCGCCGACTCTACGACACCCATCACGTCGCAGATTCGCCCGCTAACGCCGTTTTGCTGGCCCTCAATTCCGGCCTGGACATGCAGTTCTATGATTTCGACCACGAAACGTTTCAGAACGCCATCATCAACGGAGTGAAAAACGGCCGGCTCTCGGACACGACGTTGAACCAGGCGGTCGCGCGCATTCTGCGTGTCAAATTCATGCTTGGCTTGTTCGAACATCCGTGCGTGGACGAGAACCTTGATTCCACCGTCCGCCATTGCCAGGCGCAAGCCGATTTGGCCCTGGAATCCGCTCGTGAATCCATGTGTCTCCTCAAAAACGAAGGCCATCTTCTCCCGCTAAAGAAAAATCTCGGGCGCATCGCCGTCATCGGCCCGAATGCTACGTTGGCCCGGATTGGCGATTATACCGAAGCCGCGAAGGAAGGTTCTCCACAAGGCATGTTGGAACAAATCAAACAGTTGGTTTCCACAAATTCGGAGATTTTATTCTCGGATGGCGAAAACATCGAACAAGCCGTTGCGCTGGCCCGGGAGTCTGACATGGTCATTCTCGGCCTAGGCGAATGGCTGAAAATTTCCGGCGAAGGGTTTGATCGCTCCGATCTGAATCTGCCTGGCAAACAAGAAGACCTGCTGGAAGCTATTGTCAGCACCGGCAAACCCGTTGTCCTGGTGCTGCAAAACGGCCGGCCGCTGACGATTGCGTGGGCGGCGAAACACGTCCCGGCAATTTTGGAAGCGTGGTATCCCGGTGAATTTGGCGGGCGCGCCATCGCGGAAACTCTTTTCGGCGACCACAATCCCGCGGGACGTTTGCCGATCACATTTCCGCGCAGCGTTGGCCAGTTGCCCATTTACTATAATCATTTTCCCTCGAAGAAAGATTCCTACATTGAAGGCAACAGTTCGCCGCTCTTTGTTTTCGGACATGGCTTGAGTTACACGACTTTTAAATACGATGGCCTGAACATCACTGCTCCCCCGGCGCGCGGCGCCGATGACGTGCTCGTTTCCTGCAAAATCACCAATACCGGCGAACGTGGAGGCGATGAAGTGGCGCAACTGTATGTTCACCAGGAAACCGCCAGTGTCGCGACGCCTATTAAAGCATTAAAAGGATTTTTGCGGATTCATTTGAAACCGAATGAATCCAAAGTCATCACGTTTCGCCTGAAACAATCCGACCTGGCGGTTTGGAGCGCGAATCAGGAATGGCGGGTTGAACCGGGTGAGTACGCCGTGACCGTGGGCGGAGATTCATCCGACGGTTTGTCGGCCCGGTTCACCTTGAAATAAAACAATTCCCTGGTTAGAGCGTTTGAAAATGCTCTAATCGTATTCCGCGCGGTGTTTGGCCACGGCTTCGAGACGGCTGCGCACGTGCATCTTTTGACAGATGTTTTTGACATAGGTCCGCACGGTCTCCGTGCCGATGTTTAATTTGTCGCCAATCTCTTTGTAGATAAAACCCTGCGCCAATAATTTGAGAACCTCGCGCTCACGAGGAGACAGATTTTCCGCTTCGCGCGGCGAATTGCCGACCAGATGAAAATGTTTCACCACCTTGCTCGCGATGTGGCTGGACATCGGCGCGCCTCCGGTGGAAACGTCGCGAATCGCGGCGAGCAATTGCTCCGGCGGGCTGGACTTGACCAGATAACCATTCGCCCCCGCTTTCAACGCGCGAAAAATGCGTTCGCTGTCCTCGTAAACCGTCACCATGATGATCTGCATGGTGGGGGCAACCTTCTTGATCTCCGCGACGCATTCAATTCCGGACATGTTCGGCAGCTTGATGTCCATGAGCACCACATCGGGGTTCCTGGCTAAAATCTGCGGCAACGCCTCCTCGGCGGAGGTGAATGCGCCCAGGCATTTTATATCGAGCGCCGACTCAAGGATTTGAATGAGCTGCTCGCGCAATCCCCGGTCGTCTTCCACGATGACGACTGATTTCTTCATGAAAAATACATCACAGAAAATTAAACGGTCCGAATAGTCGTCATTTCAGGAGCCTTGAACGGTCGGCCGAATCCGCAATCGCAGGCGAACGGTCGTTCCTTCACCGGGTTTGCTCTCAATCAAACAAGTGCCGCCGATATTTTGGAGGCGCTGTTTCATGTTGGACAACCCGTGGCCCGAAATACCGTCCACCGGCTGAAACCCCGAACCGTCATCATGCACGGAAATATCCAGAAAGTCATGCGCGAACGCCATGCGGATGGTCACTTCTGCCGCGCTGGCGTGCTTGACGATATTGTGCACCGCTTCTTTTACCGCCAGGCTGATGTTATGGCGCGTCTGGCTCGAGACCTGCACTTCCGGCGGCAAATCCAGCACGTGGAAACGGCAACGAATCGGCGTCTGCTCGCACAATTGTTTGACCATCTGGCAAATATAATTCCCCAGGGCCAAATGGTCGTTTTCAGGATTGACCGCCCAAACGGTTTCGTAAAGCGCCGACACCAATTCGCGCGACATTTTGGAAACTTTATCAAAGTCGGCGCGAGCCTTGTCCGGAAAAGTGGGGTTTTCCTGGGCCATGGCGCTCAACAGCGAAATTTGCGTGACCCTTGCGCCTAAATCGTCATGGATGTCGTGCGCAATCCGCAGCCGCTCCTGTTCCAACGCCTGCTGCTGCTTGAGGCGAACCATTTCGAGCCGCATCCGGTGCCAGACGAAATAACGGCTGATGCCGAGCGTCATGGCCGTGATGGCGACTACCACGACCCCCCAAAACCATGGCGTTTTCCAAAAAGGCTCCGGAACAAAAACCGACACCGAGGCTTCCGCTCCGGTCAACCTGCCCATCACATCCACACCCCGCACACGAAATTTGTAGTGATTTGCCGGCAAAGCAGGATAGACGGCTTGGCGAGAACTGCCCGATCCCATGCTGTACATCTCGTTCCACTCCACCACCAAACTGTCTCCGGGCGTTACCGGAGGCGCGGTCTCAAGAATATTATGCCATTCGCCGTGACTTGTCGGGTCCTCATCCAGAACGGCGAATGCCTTGGTCTGAGGATCCTGGCCGAATTTCACCGTCTTGGCGATGCTGGTATTGAGGCCATCATGCATCCAGTCAGCCGGAAGATCTTCGTTGGTATGCTGGCTGTGGACCGTATCAAAAGGCGATTGCAGCAGCACGACATTGCCCAGCTTGCCGTCAGATTTCGACACCACCAAATTGGCCACAACATAAATCCCGACGCTGTCCGGTGGCCCGGCCGAGGAAATCACGATGAGCAATTTGGACGCTTGTGGCGGTACCACGAGGGTTTCCCGGCGGTGCGTCAGCGAGGAACTTTTCAATGAGCCTGTCCAACCGGTGCTCTCGCCGTGGACACCGTAAATGTTCTGGCCAATCTGGTCCCCTGAACTGTTATAAAACCGCACGTTCAAGGCCATTTCAGTCCGAGCTTCGTGCCAGGTATCCTCGAATCCCTCCAACGCATAGCGCAAACGGAGCGGCGGCTTGCCGCCGTTCGTGCCCGGTCCAAAACCGAACGCTATGTTCTCCGGAGACGAACCGAGGTTGATGTTTTCCTTGCCGCGGAACAGCAACGGTTTTCCATTTACCGTGACCGATTGAATCTCCAATGCATTCGTGACTTCCGCCGCCCGCAAAGACGAAACCGCAACCGGCAGCAAAAGCACCAATGCCCGCCAGGACCGGAAAATTGATTTCATGGTCATTACCTTAACAGCCGGAATTCAAATGGAAATGTTCGATGCTGGAGAAAAGCCGTTCTTTTCATTTCGGGACTGATTCAAGGTGTAGCGAGCGGACAAGAAATAGATCCAGGACCTTGTCAAAACCCTCCCCGGCAGGGAAAGCGTGGCCGCCTGCCGGGGTCATCCAATAGGTGGCGTCCGCATTTACCGCTTTCAATTTCTCATAAAGCATTTTCCCATGCAGTCCCGGCACGATGGGATCCTTCTCACCATCGCATATCAAGACCGGCGGAATATCTTTACGCACATTGCCGACCGGACTCATGCGACTATAGAGAGCCTGGTGTTCCTCGGTATCGGGAGTGATCCCATGAAACAAAACACGCAAGCGCGGACGGGAATCATAAGGAATTTTGGCGTCCGGCCCACGAAAGGCGATCTTCCCGGTTTCATTCGTGATAACATCCTCCGGCCCTTGATTCCAAAAGCGGACGAAATCCGTCGGCGGGATATAGCTAAAACTTCCCGACACGCGAGCGCTAACCCCTTCAAGCCAGGCGGTAGGGCCGCCATCGTCGAAATCTTCCGGCACCATGGCCACCATAAGACTTAAATGCCCGCCAGCCGAGCCGCCAGTGACATCAATCCGGTTGGGATCAATGTTAAAACGACTGGCATTCTGGCGAATGAACCGGATCGCATTGCGGCAATCGCGGATGTTTTGCGGGAATCCACCGTCCTCGCCCAAACGATACTGGATGGAGAATACCGCCAGGCCGTCGCGCATGAACATTTGCCAACCGCCCACGCCTTCCACCCTTGAAGCGGAATCGCCGCCATACCACCAGCCGCCGTGAATTTCCACCATGGCCGGCACCGGCACTTTGGCGCCGTCCGGTAGAAACGCGTTCAGTTTCAATTCCCGGTCGCCGACTTTGGCATAGACAATATTTAACTCGGAATGATAAACCGGCGCACCATGCGCGGGCGTTCCGTCAGCAGCGACGCGAAAGCACAATGCCAGACTCAACCCGGCCAGGAAAATTAAGGATAACTTTTTCATGCTCTCTCCCAACAGGAATCAAAGAAACGGCGTGGCGCGATTATGAAATTGTTGTTGATACTACCAGTCAAACCAGTTTTTTGCAATCGAACCACTCCCCGTTTTCGGGGATATTGGCGGGCGGGAGCTTCCGATAGTTTCAGGAGCCCCATGATCATGAAAAATACGTTTACCCTGTTTCTCGCACTCGGCGCGGTTTGTTTTGCTCACCCCGCGCAGGCGCAGGTGGAATATGTCGATCCCGCCATGGGCGGCCAGGGGTTCATGCTTGAACCTACGCGACCAACGGTGTCCCTGCCCAACAGCATGGTGCGCGTCTATCCCGTGCGGAAAGATCAGCTCGACGATCAAATTCATTTCTTTCCGCTAACGATTATTTCACATCGGTTGGGAGAGCTGTTCTGGCTGATGCCCGGAGCTGGTTCGCCCCAGGCCTGCGATCAGGAAACCGAGACTCCGTATTACTATTCCACGCGGTTTGATGGCTCGTTAATACAGACGGAATTCACTCCCACCGCGCGTTGCGGTTACTTCCGTTTCACCTTTCCATCCGGCAAGCCGGTGGTGCTGCTGGCGAATCGGTTCAAAGGCGACCTCGCCGATACCGGCAGCAACAGCATTTCCGGCACGGAGCGCATCACGAGTGAGGGGCACATGTCCCCGGGTGTCATGCAGGCGTTTGTTTACGGAGAATTCAATGCGCCGGTTAAGATTGAAACGACGAGCAGTGATAACGGCAAACGACTGACCATTTCAGCCCAAGACGGTCAAAAAGTTTTGGAATTTCGCTACGGCATTTCATTCCTCAGCGTCGAGCAAGCCAGGCAGAATTTGCGGGAAGAAATCTCCGCGTGGAATTTCGACAAAACCAAACGCGCCGCGCGTGATCGTTGGAATGAAGTGCTTGGCCAAATTCAGATCGAAGGCGGCGCACCGGAACAAAAACGTGTTTTTTACACCTCGCTTTATCGCTGCTACGAGCGAATGGTCAACATCAGTGAAGACGGACAATACTATAGCGCCTTTGATCACCAGGTGCATCAAGACCCGCGTCCGTTCTATGTGGACAACTGGCTCTGGGACACTTACCGCGCTCTGGAGCCGTTGCAGACTTTGCTGAACCCGGAAATGGAAGCCGACAAACTCCAATCCTACGTTCGCATGTATCAACAGTCGGGCTGGCTCCCATGCTTTGCCGTGCTGTGGGGAAATCACGAATGCATGACCGGCAACCATGCGGCGCCCTGGATCGCCGACGCGTGGGCCAAGGGCATCACCAACTTCGATCTCGCCACCGCGTATGAGGGCGTGCGAAAGAATTCTCTCGAAGGCACCTGGCTGCCCTGGCACAAAGGCCCGAAATGTTCGCTCGACGATTTCCTCAATGAACACGGTTATCTGCCCGCGCTCAAGGTCGGCGACGCCGAAACCGTTTCGCAAGTTCATCGTTTCGAACGCCGTCAAGCCGTGTCCGTCACGCTCGCGCAGAGTTACGATGATTGGTGTGCGGCGCAATTGGCCCGCGATGTGAATAAGGATTCCGATTGTCAATTGTTTCTCAAAAGAGCCGCCGACTACAAAAACGTTTTCCGCCAGGACAAAGGCCATGTCTGGCCGAAAGATGCCGATGGCAATTGGATCGAGCCTTACACGCCCGGATTTTCCGGCGGTCAAGGCGGACGGGATTATACGACTGAAAATAATGGCTACACCTACGATTGGGATGTGCAGCACGATTTGCAGGGCCTGTTTGAATTGATGGGTGGTCGCGCCAACGCCGAGGCAAAATTGGACCAGCTTTTCCGCGAACCG
>Ga0193718_1000195_pt1 | contig 14604 bp, 13 predicted proteins | sample U2a1metaG_FD_144918 | JGI IMG/M metagenome (GOLD analysis project Ga0193718, IMG submission 144918) | Soil microbial communities from a riparian zone of the East river system, Colorado, United States - U2a1 | ecosystem: Environmental > Terrestrial > Soil > Riparian zone | place: USA: East River... | reverse complement strand
CACAGCTCCACGCGGTAACGGCTAACAAGATGTGGAAGGACGTCGATGGACATACTGAAATCATCGGCATCACGAACGCGATTCACCTTCCAACGTGGGTAGACCGGCGGATCATCAATGCAGCAAAGCGTTCTACCACTGAGATAGGGAAGCTGCATCAGGAAAACAAAAGGAACTTGCTCAGCTTCATATATGATCGAACGGGGGTCAGACTAAAACAGGACGGACTCTTGCTGGGCTTCTCGCGCAGAGCCGTGCCGTATAAGCGGAGTGACTTTATTTTCAGTGACCGGTCAAAAGTGGATACGTTGTTTAAGAGCGGGAAGCTCCAGATTGTTTTTTCCGGCAAAGCCCATCCATTGGATGACGGAGGCAAAAAAATCGTGGCGAACATTGTGGCCCTGACCAAAAAATATCCCAGGTCGGTCGTCTTCCTGGAAAACTACGACATGCTGATCGGATCCATGCTGGTCCGCGGATCGGATGTATGGCTTAACAACCCAAGAAGGCCGCAGGAGGCAAGTGGAACATCCGGGATGAAGGCGGCCATGAACGGTGTACTCAACCTTAGCATCCTCGATGGTTGGTGGCCGGAAGCCTGCCAACATGGTGTCAATGGATGGCAGATCGGCGATGGCTATGAAAATAGCAATGAAAAGAAACTGGATGCTCATGACCAAAAGGCCTTCTACAAGGTGCTGCTGAATGAAGTAGTGCCGACATATTATCAAGACAGGAAGCGCTGGGTAGAGATGATGAAGCAGAGTGTGCTGACTACGTACAAACAATTTGCCGTGAAACGAATGCTGGACGAGTATTATAATAAGTTGTATAAAAAAATGGAGTGAGGCTATTAGAGGTTTTGGCTGAAATGGAGGTTCCAGGCCTAAGATCCAAAATCGACTGCTTCAACCAAACTAAAATGCCGTCGAAATTGTATTTTTGAGATAATCCTATCTTTAAAAATGGAATCAAAGGCCTTCGAAAATGAACTTTTACAATTCGCCGGTAGTATCGACCCCAAAAGCATCCAGGAAATAAGCGCGGCTATTGAAGCCGGTTGCGAAAATATTGACTATAATGAGTGGTAAGAATTACCTATGCGATACCAATTCGGCAGTCTGTTGCCAGGCCTCGTCCATCAATCGAAAAAAATCAAAAAATCACCTCTCCGATCAAAACTTAATATCATAAGAATGTGTTGGTTGTGCATACCGATCGGTATGTAATTCAAAAACTATGAAAACCACACAAAACACCGTACTCATCACCGGGGGAAGCGCCGGCATCGGCCTGGAGATCGCGAAACAATTTACCGCCAAAGGAAACAAGGTTATCATCACCGGAAGGGATAAAAAAAGATTGAACCTTGCCGCATCACAATTACCGGGCGTCACGGCAATTGCATGCGATGTCACTAAAGCGAAGGACGTTGAAGACCTGGTAAAGAAACTGAATTCAGATTTTCCATCCTTGAATGTGGTGATTAATAATGCAGGACGCGCTATTCTCCATAATCTCTTACAGGATAGGAACGCCTACGATAACGCCAGCGATGAAATACTGACGAATTATCTTTCCATCATCAGGTTGAATGAAAGCATATTGCCCTTGCTGAAGAAACAACCGGATGCCGCCATCGTGCACGTATCTTCTATCGTTGCCTTTGTACCCAATCACAGAATGCCGACCTATGCAGCAAGTAAGGCTGCACTCCACTCTTACACCTTATCATTGCGACTTACCCTGGCAAAAACCACAGCGATCAAAGTCTTTGAACTTATGCCTCCGCTGGTCAACACGGATTTCTCGCAGGAAATTGGAGGCGCGAATGGGATTCCTCCGGCCGTGGTGGCGGAAGAATTAATAAAGGCATTTGAAGTAGGGCAGTATGAGATCCACGTTGGCAGAACAGCTCATATTTATGAACTAAGCCGGTCATCGCCCGCCGAGGCATTACTTGCTATGAATCCACAATAAATCACATAGTTGAGTTGGTTCCTATGCCACAAAGACACTAAGACACTAAGGAAATTTGAAATAAGTTAACTTAGGGACTTAGTGGCAAAACATAGCTACGTGATTTCTATAGAAAAGGATCGGTGAAAAGTCATCCCCGCTTCCAGCATCCGTATTCCCTCCCTGGCCTTAAACTCTCCTTCAAAACCATTGTTGTCAGCCATTCCACACCAGGGCTCCAGGCAAATAAATGTTGCTCCTGGTTTTGACCATATCCCAAAATAGGGGAAATCCGGATAAGTAAATTTGAGTCTGTAATTTGATTTTTTGCTTTTTAAATAAAGCCAGGTTGACTGCATCCCTTTGAAAACAAGCGCGTCTTTCGTAAAAAGATCGCTGTTCAACGAGAGCACTTTTTCGTTTGTAATGACCCGCTCCGTTTTTCCATTAAAAAGCCCTCCGCCAGCAGATGCCGGTCGAGAGTTTCTGTCTTTTCAAACTCGACGTAGTAGTCCGACAAGTTTTCCTCCGATTGTAAAGCAAAACCCGGATGAGCCCCGATGGAAAAGTACATGGGTTGCGAGCCCTTATTTCCAACTTCATAGCGAATTTGAAGTTTAGACCCCTCCAGGGAGTAGACGATTTTCAATTCAAACGGAAACGGATATTTCAGAAGGAGTTCAGGTCGGGACTTCAGAACAAATTCAATTGCATTTGCCCTGCGCTCCCCTGCCGTGAATTCATTGTCGCGTGCAAAGCCATGCTGAGGAAGGGAAAATACTTTCCCGTTCACGCGGTAGGCATTGTTGTTCAACTTCCCCACGATAGGAAAAAGAACAGGTGCTCTCCTGGGCCACCACTCCGGAGCCCCTTGCCATAAATATTCCTGTTGTCGTTCCTTAGCCACGATACTCCTTAGCTCAGCGCCAAGAGTTTCAATTGTTATCTTCAGGAAGTCATTCTCAATTGTTTCCATTCAGTCTCGTTTCGGATTGTCTCCCGCAGATCACGCAGATTTACGCATCGTCTCCCGCAGATCGCGCGGATTTACGCAGAATGACCCATGCAATCGATTCTGCGTAAATCAGCGTGATCTGCGGGACATGACTCTCATAGTTTGACAGCCTGCCTGGCCAGTAACTTCCATTTACCCTTTTGTTTTTGCCATATCAGCAAAATACCAATGTGGGCGGTGCCGGGCGTTCCATTATTTACTACTTCAGCATTAAACGTGTGGCGAACAATGGCCGTGTTGCCGGCCATCTTTATGGTCTGGTCGGAAAGCTGAATCGTCTTAAAAACATTCTTGCCGCTGGCAATCGCCTCTACAAATGCGGCTTTATCCTGAATCAATCCGTTGGAGTGACCATAGCTTAGTTCGTCTGCAGCGAGAATTTGCAATGCTGTTTTGTCAGCGTCAACCATCGCCTTGCGTAGACTTTCTACAGCTGCCGCCACCTCGTGTTCATCGGAGGATTGGGCGGATAAGAAAGAGATTAACGCCATAGAGAATAATAATGACAATGCGGATTTCCGTTTCATAAAAATAGGGTTTTTTACATTATATATGTTTAGAACTCTAAAGTTAGGGTATAATGTGTAAAACGCATAGGACCAGAAACTTGGCGAGACACCATAATCAGACTAAATTTGAAATATGGTGGTTAAGCTTATCCTTGCTTTCTTTCTCCTCGCTCTTTCGTGTGGGGTGAATGGACAGGATAATGTCGGAGCCGGCCATGCCCTCCGTTTTGATGGCGTGGATGACTACATATCCTTAGGTAATATTTATGATGATCTGAAATTGCCCCTGACCATCTCGGCCTGGATATTTCTAGATCCCGGGGGTCTGGGAACGATCTTTTCAAGCCAGGAAAGTTCGACCCTTTACAGTGGATTTCATTTTTACGTAATTCATAACGCCATGATAATTGAGTATGGTGATGGATTAGGACCCTATTTTAGTCCTGACTATAGACGAGGAAAGGAAGGTTCCGTAGAAAATATTTTTGGAAGGTGGGTCCAGGTTACGGCTATTATGCGCGGAGCCTCTGACATGGATTTGTATTTAAACGGCGTCGACATAGGAGGTACATACATTGGTAATTCTCAATTCCCAATGGAGTCTTCCGTTCCTTTGGATACCGCCAAAATTGGCTACCGGTCCTCTACCGGGGTGACCTACCATTTCCAGGGTATCATGGACGAACTTCGCATTTGGAACCGGTCGTTATCGGAAGATGAAATTCGCGAACAAATGTGCAGGAAATTGAGCGGGAATGAGCCAGGCCTTATAGGATATTGGGACTTTGATGGCACCAATGTTTTGACGGATCGGTCGCCTAATCATTTTGATGGGCAAGTAAAAGGAAATCCAATACGCGTTTATTCGGGGGCACCCATCGGCAATAAAAGTGTTTTATTGTATACGAATGATTGGAAGGCGAAAGTTCTTACGCTACAAGAGGGTCTCGACAAGGTAAGGGTGGCCAACATTACAGGCAATCCAAACGGTTTGCATGCGTATGAGGTTACCGGCTTTCCCAGTCAAGCCGGAGGCCTGAATTCATCCGCCGTTTCGAAGCCTTATTTTGGAATTTTTGCGGCGAGCACGGAGGTAGGCAATTTTTTTGATGTTCGCTACACGTATGAGGATAGTGCTGTCTGCAAAGTATTTACGAGGTCGGATAACAGTACTCCGTTCTGGAATGAAAACCCGTCCATGGTGACCCGTGTTTTTGAAAGGAGCGAACTGATTAAGGAATTATCGGACACCACTTTAAAAATTGACCTTGGCCCCGATGAAGCACCTTGCACCTTTTCCAACCCAAGGATAGTAATGCCGTTAAAGGATACGACCGGATTTGAGTTTTTGTGGCAGGATGGATCCACGGGTTCATCGTATCTCGTCTCCGATTTTGGTACCTACTGGCTGATCGTCAATGATGGTTGTAACCGTGCAACAGATACACTTACCATTTACAGGGTCGGAGTAGACAACCTTTCAATTCCAAATGTGTTTACCCCCAATGGAGATTCACTAAATCAGTTTTTTGAGATCGATCAACGAATGGCAGGCAGTTTGTTGGTCATCTGTAACCGGTGGGGGGATGAAGTCTATCGCTCCGCGAGTTACCATAACGACTGGGATGGGGCTGACCTTCCGGCAGGTGTTTACTTTTACAGACTGGTTGGGGGGCATTGCATCGATGAGAAAAGGGGGACGTTGAGCATAGTGAGGTGACGGGAGTCCTGAGTCTTGAGTCCCCGGTCTTGAGTTGGCGACAACAAGTGACGTACGGATCACCTACTCAAGATCAGGGACTCAGGACTCCAGACTACTTTCCGGTTTTCACCTTATAAATAGTATCTACCAGCCCATCCTTATACGTATCATGCGAGAGTTCCCAGAACATGATACCCTGCAGTTTCTGATCGAGAGCATATTTCGTTTTGATGGCGATTGACTTTTTGTCATCAAATGTTGCGAATAATTTATTGGAAGCATCATAGGCATAGGGCGCCTTTGAGGTGTCGTCCCAATACTGTTGAAAGCCGGACAGCCTTGAGGGGAAGTCTTTATAGTCAACCCCCATCTTGAACTTACCGGTTTGATACAAACCGTTTCGCTCTGCCGTTACGTTTTCCCAAACCCGGGCATAAAAGGCGGCTCCAATGACAATCTTATTGCGCGGTACTCCCATCTTAATAAGGTATTGAACAGCATTATCGGTCGATTCCTTTTGCGATGGATTGGAATAGAGCGCCGTATGGTGTCCCGTTGCAGTAGAATTGCCGTTGATCAGATCATACGACATGATATTAACCCGATCGACATCATTCATGACAGCCCAATCAACCGATTCCTCCAGGCATTTCTGAAAACCCCCGACGGCAAAACTAAGCTCGTAGCGTTTGCCAAATGCCTCGCGGAGTGCTTTCACCAAGGCGGTAAAGTTGGGCTTGTCTTCCGCTTTGAAGGAATGGCCCGGATATCCTTCAACGGTCGGATACTCCCAATCAAGATCAAGACCATCAACATGAAAGGCGCGGTTTAATTCGAGGGCGGATTGAGCGAATTCCTTTCTGGCAGCGTCCGTCGAGAAAACATCAGAACACGTACGGCATCCCCCCCACCCTCCCAGGGAAAGAATGATTTTCAGTTTCGAATTTCGCTGCTTCAGTCCGACCAGTCTGTTGATCGTCAGGGAATCCTGTTTATTATCAACGGTAAGTTTATTGCCGGTCAGGTGACAAAAGCTGAAAATAATGTGGGTTAATTTCTCAGCGGGCAGGCTGTCAACCCTTTCCGGCCCACGCGAATAATAGGCCAGAACAGTAAAATCTTTTTTTGATTGTGCAGCGAGTTGTAGTTGTGATAGCGACAGTGCCAGGAAAAGAGAGTATGCAATGACTTGTTTCATTTGTATATAGAGTTTAGAATGGAGATTCTGCGTAAAATAATAAAAACCTATTAATATATGACCCTTTTGCCTACCTTACTGACCGCAGTTTAATTATACGTTAACCCCGGGCTGGCACGCTTTTTTGTCGCGGACACGGGCTAAAAGGTTCCAGTAAATCCCCACCGTCAACTTGGCGGGGTTTGGGAATCCCGGAACCAGGCCTTCTTGCGAGAGGCGCTTTGATCAGCGAAAATCTGCGGGATCTGCGGGAAAGAAGCCAGCCGAAGGGCCGGAGAAAATTAGTGTTAAACAAAAGTAGTGATACATGAAGAAGAAGTTAAGCATCGGTATAATTGACTTGGTTTGCAAGGGCCCTACCAACACACTCTGGGCGAAGATCATGCATGCTAATCTTGCCAGTATCATGCCCCAGGTAGTGGCCACGTGGTGTGAACAGGAAGGCCATGAAGTAAAGATGATTTGCTATACGGGGAACGAAGACTTGCGTAAGGCGCTTCCAAAGGGAATAGATCTCGTGTTTATCAGTGCGTTTACGCAGGCTGCGCTTCTGGCCTATTCCCTCAGCAACTATTTCCGGAGCCTCGGTGCTGTAACCGTTCTGGGAGGGCCGCATGCCCGGTGCTACCCTGATGATGCCAGCAACTACTTCGACTTTGTACTCGGCTTTACCAATAAAGCGGTTGTTTCAGAGGTGTTAAACAATTGTGTCCCCCAGCGGCCTGTTGGAAAGCAGTTAGCGGCTGGCAAGCAGCCATTGGAGTTACCGGGCGTAGCGGAGCGATGGAAATTCATCGAGCCAACATTGAAGAAAGCCCCCTTCCTCAAATTCATCCCCATGATCGGAAGTATGGGCTGCCCCTATACCTGCTCGTTCTGTATTGATTCCGTAGTTCCTTATCAGCCTCTGGATTTTCAAATCATGAAGGACGATCTGAGGTTTCTCCTGCAAAAATTCAAGAAGCCCTTAATAGCCTGGCATGATCCGAATTTCGGGATAAAATTTGAGGAAAACATGGAAGCAATTGCATCGGCAGCTCCACTGAAGAGCTTTTATTTCATGGCCGAGAGCAGTTTGTCGATCCTTACCGAAAAGCATTTGAAGGTGCTGAAGCAACACGATTTTTTGGCGCTGTTGCCGGGCATTGAGTCCTGGTTCGAATTGGGAAATAAATCACGGGCGTCCAACATTTCGGGAGAGCAGCGGGTGAATCAGATATCCGAGCATGTCAACATGGTATTTCAATATGTTCCTTACGTCCAGACCAATTTCGTTCTGGGGTTGGACAGTGATGCAGGGAAGGATCCATTCGAACTTACCAAGCGTTTTGTTGACAAGTCTCCGGCTGCCTTTCCCGGCTATTCCTTGCTAACTGCTTTCGGCGAAGCGGCTCCGCTCAATCTTGAATATCAAAAGGCCAACCGTGTTCTTCCTTTTCCATTTCACTTTCTCAACAATCACCTGGCCATGAATGTGAAACCGAAGAATTATGAGTGGATTGACTTTTATGACAAAGTAATTGACCTCACGGAATACACCTTTTCGAAAAAGGCTATTTACAACCGCTTTATGGCTACCCCCCATTTCACTTCCCGGTGGATGAACTTTATGCGTGCAATTTCTGCGGAAGGCGCAGGCCGTATTAACTTTTACCGAAAGGTGCGCAGGAACCTTGTTGAAGACAGGAATTTCAGACAGTACTTTGAAGGAGAATCAACAGAATTGCCGGGGTTTTATAAGAGGATCATAGAGAAGGACCTGGGCATATGGTCGCCCTGGCTTCCGAAAGGAGCCATTGACCACGACGCAAATGCCTATCTTCATAAGAGCCCGGTCAATGTAAAAGTAAAGGCTTAAACCTGGAGTCGCCAGTCGCACCCCCGGCCCCTAAAGCATGCCCTCCGATACATCTCACGTAAGTGGGAGGCACATCGCCCCATTGGTATCGCTACTTCATAATTCTAAATTCCTCATTCAATATTCAAATTCTGAATCACTATTGTCCCGAGATAAATTTGAAAAAGGCCCGATCGATGCTCGGCTTGCTATTTTTTTGCCTCTCGCAATCCCGTAGGGATGATATATTGGTAACCAGTCTACAACCTCGTCTAAAGTCCCGTAGGGACGCCATATAAGGAACTCGGCAAACAGTGTGCAAAGTCGAACAATTTCAATATCTCTCAACCCACCTCACAATATATTGTTTACCGATATTGCGTCCCTATGGGACTCCTAATTCATTATTCAAAATTCCTTGTTCAATATTAAGAATTCGAATTTTGAATTTCTGAATGTTGAATAACGAATTGAAAAGTTGGTAATGAACCTTCAGGCTTGGCCCTACCCGTTTTTAATTTTAATCTGATGTCCAATCTCCCAATGCAACCCAAAAGGATCAATCACGCGTCCTAATCTCCACCCATGTTCCTCTCCCACCGGAAATACTACCGTGGCACCGGAAGCGACAGCCTGAGCAACTACAGTATCCGGATTTGGCACCGTTAGGATCATTCGAATAGATCCACCACCAAGTGCACCCTCAGGAGCCCCGTCACTTAACCAGAACTCGGCACCATTAACCGAAAGCCTTGCCACTACGGTATCCGGTACATCCAGGCGATAAACCTCGATCGCCCCGAAGGCGGCCTTGTAGAAGGTTAAGGCTTTGATTCCATCCCTGACGGATAGCCAGGGTGCGACCGAGCAGGAAATAAACACTCCTTCTTTTTTCATTCTAATTCCAAAACAGGAAATAACCGGCCACCCCAAGTGAAGCTGCCAGGATACTATACCCCAGCTTATATTCTTTTCGAACGTTATACCACATTATCCAACTACTTAAACAAGTAATGATCAATCCGATGGCGATTCCATCCATGGTGAACCGCCAGATGTTCGTAACCAGCCAGTTCGGCGACTGAGAAGGATTTTCCTTGTTCATTCCATTGAATGTATGGAGCGTTCTCCACTTTCCCCACACATTATACTTCATCACTTTTTCCGTTCCTGAACCGGTTGTTAAATCGATAGACACATCGGTTACTATTCCGGGTGACTGAACCCGGAATTCGAGGGTTTCAGCGGTTCGCTTTTGCTGTTGAACTTCACCGGATATTTTTAGAAATTCCATTACCCGCGCTTCCGGGTTGGGATCAGTAAGTGCAGAGAGCGGCACCGCAATATCAATCTTGCTCTCCCGCCGCTGGTCCCAGAAACTGGCGAACTTCCAGCTGCCATGATTTAAAAGGAGTCCTGACAAGGAAAACAACCAAACGAACAACAAAAGAAGGAGCCCAAGATGAATATGAAGTCTCCTGGTGAAGGTATGAAAGGTCCGGGGTTGCATCAGTTCAAAATAACAACATCAACAGGAAAACGAGAAATGCCAGACCAAATCCCAGAGAGTAGATTCCAAGTTTTCTTTCCGGTCGCAGGAAATACCATAAGAAAACGCCGGAGGCAGAAACAAAAAGAACAAAATACACGAAGACATCCGTTGCCACACGCCAGGCTTTCATAAAAACGGAATTTCCCCTCATCTGGGCATTATGTTGTCCTGGCATCATATGAAGATACGTCATCCCTTTTAACATCCCTTCATCATGGCGGGTAATAGAGGCCATGCCCGTTTTTGTATTGAGGGAGATCCAGTTAGTCACCCCGGGTTTATTAACCGGAAAGGAAAAGGTTGTGTCCGTCTTGCTGATCCAGTCAATTTCGCCGGAAAGATCCAATGAATGAAGGATTGATTTTGCTGTCAGTGAATCAGAGAGCTGAGGCTGAAAACCGGCAATGTGTTTTTGAACCGGCGGCCCCTCTTTACCCGGCCGCAACCTGTTAAAATAAGCTGTGTGATTCAATACGAGGACGCTTATACTGAAAATAAGGACGAAAGGACTGATGAAAAGGCCGAAATACAGATGCAATGCCCGAACCAGTGAATAGTATTTCTTCATGTTAAAACTTATCCGATATTGGCCACGAAGGCACAAAGACACGAAGAAAATGTAAGACGAAGAGCAAAAAATAAAAAAAACTTAGTGCCTGCCTGCCGAGCTGTGTCTGACGAAGCTGCCTCAGCGTAGTCAGAGCGCCTCGCGCAGGCAGGTCTTTGTGTCTTAGTGGCAAAGGACCATCGCTTATTTTCCAACCGCCGTTGCTATCGCCTCACCCATCAGTTCGTACACGCGTATTATTTCCCCTGCATCCTGAGGAAGCCCGGCGAAGCCATGGATCTGGTGAGGGAAACATTTGATCGAAACATCGTTACCGGCTTTCTCTAATCTTTTCCCGTAAGCAATGCTCTCATCCCGAAGAACATCAAATTCGGTGGCCATGATTAACGCCGGCGGCAATCCATTGAGATCTTTTTCATATATGGGCCAGACTTCCGGATTGGCTTTAAACCATTCGCTCTTTTCAAGATAGGTCTGAAAATAAAAAACGGAAAGGTCTTTGGTTAATCCGTATCCGTGTGCATTCTCTTCATAAGAGGGATAATAGCTTATCATGGGATTGTCCGTGGGTGGACACCTCATGATCACCAACTTAATAGGCTGAAGCTTTCCTTCCTTCTTTGCCTTGAGGGTGATGAGTGCGGTCAGAGTAGCCCCTGCATCCACCCCGTTCAGGATTATTCTGTCCGGATCACCACCGTATTCTTTTGCATGCTCCAGCACCCAACGGTAGGCATTATAGGCATCGTCGACGGCCGCCGGGAATTTGTGCTCCGGGGCAACACGATAGTCAACATCCATGACCACACTATTGAACTGTTTCGCGAGGCGCAGGGCATCATATTCCATCCACGGCAACAGCGGCCTGATAAATCCGCCAGCATGAAAATTAATGATTACCGGCAGACCGTTCTTCGGACTCACTTTTACCACATTCACACCGATATTGTCCTTCGTGATCTTGATTCGCTTGACACTGTCTTCCGGTAACTTCGCGAACAACCGGGGCGCGTCTTTTCTAAATTGTTCGATCGGAGCCGTTTTTATTTGCGCGAACGTTTGCTCAGGTCCTGCCTTCTTTAAGAAGTCAGCGACGCGTTCATCCACAGTACCGGTTGAACAACTTTGGGGTAGAGCGGGAAAGGGTAGCTGCGCAGCAAAAAGGAAAGGTAAAATGAGTCTGGTACAGAGGATCCTGTGGATGTCCATCGGTATGGTTTTATACCGAAGGTAATTAATTCTGGTTATTCTTTAAAACGGGACAGCGGCGAAACAAATCCTTTTACAGGTAATTCACTTCTTATCCTTAACACACCGGAATCCCGTATGCGAAAGCCCTGTATCCGGGCTGGATTTCATGCGTGCCGCTATGCGATAGCCGGAACAATATGCATCATTGCAAAGGAATGATCCACCCCGAACGACTCGCTTAGGCACCGTGGGTTCCTGTGGATCATAACTGGAAGACGGCCCGCCGGGATTTACTACGTTAGCAGTTTGTGAAATGATTTTATAATAATCGGCGCTGTACCAGTCAGAACACCATTCCCAAACATTACCGGCCATATCATACAGGCCATAATCATTTGAAGGAAACGATTTGACCGGTGCTAAAGAGTAGTAACCATCCCGCACTGTATTTCGATTGGGGAATTGACCCTGCCAGGAATTGGCCTTTGGTTTTCCTTCATCCACATTTTCATTTCCCCATGGATAAATCGTTCCCTCTTTACCTCCGCGTGCAGCCCACTCCCACTCCGCTTCGGTTGGCAACCTTTTGCCTATCCATTTTGCATAGGCTACTGCGTCGTCCCATGCAACGTGGACAACGGGCTGGTTTTCCTTGCCTTTAATGGTACTGCCCGGGCCTTCAGGATGTTTCCACGAAGCCCCTGCTACCCATTCCCACCATTGGGCCGCATTGGTCAGGGCAACAGGTTGGGATGGCGGCGAAAAAACAAGTGAACTCGCCACGAGCACTTCGTCGGAAGGTTTCGGTGTGCCTTCCGGCAGTTGCTTTTTGAGCTCTTCCCAATCGGGCTTGCGCTCCGCTATGGTGATGTAATTCGCAGCTTTTACAAATGCCTCAAACTCCTTGTTCGTTACCTCATGTTGGTCCATCCAAAATCCGTCTACAGAAACGTTGTGCTTTGGGAATTCATCAGGTCGCGCCTGATCATTGTCCCCTCCCATTAAGAAAGTGCCGGCAGGGATAAAAACCATTTCTCCTATGCTTGTGGCGGGTTGGTTCGATGAACCATATTGGACAGCTCTGGTTACTAACGTCGTTCTTGGTGGTATTCCCGAGTGACAAGAAGGAATCGCTGAATTTTCGCCACGCGTTTTACTTAAAACAACGATCCCATAGGCGATCCCCGACAATGAGGCAAGCAGGATCCCAATGGTGAATAATCCCTTCTTAAGTCGTCTATGTAAATTTTCCATCTGCCGCGCCATTGAACCCCGGTTACATTCCTGTTCTGATACGTTAACTCAATTTAATTCACTCTTTTTAATACTACGGCCTGTACTTCCGCTACTTGTTTTCCTTTTACTTCGGGCGCCTGCAGGTACAACCGGTATTGACCGGCTGGCAATTTCATCTTTCCTATCGGCAAGGAGGCCCATTGCTTGTCCGGCTGGCCTTCCCGTGCGGCTCTTTCCTGCGAAAAATCGTCCAGGGGTGGATCAAATGCGTGGGTAACAGACGCTGTAATGGCCGTTCCTGGTATCCCTGCCTTTATCGTGGCACCAATGTCCTCCCGGGGACAAGTATAAAAAAGCGTAACGAGATACTCGGTCTCTTTGACACTGTGCAGTTCCCACCAAATGGAATCGGTTGTAGACTTCCAATTTATCAACCAATCGTGCGCAAAACCATTTTTCTGTAGCCGGCAACACAATGGTATACGCTTCCGGAAAGCCTGTCGAAATGGGAGGACGTCCGATGCCTTTTTTAGTCACGTCTGCAAACCATTGATCGTAGGAAATACGAAATGATTTTAAAAGATCCGGAGACGCTTTGCTTATATCTTTCTTTTGGGAAGGGTCACGTATCATATCGTATAACGAGTCACCGGCATCGGCATGTATAAAACGATATTGTGATGAGCGTACGGCACCCGGCGCCGATTTCAGCTTGTTCCCTTTGTAAACATGCGTATACAATTGCCTCTCCGGCAGCGATTGCTGTTGAAGGTAAGGCACGAGGCTGACACCATCGAGAGGTAAATTACCCGTTACATTCAGGCCACACATCCCGACAAGCGTAGGGAACACATCGATGTGCCCTGCCAGCTGAGACACCTTCGAATTTGGTGTTATATGGCCCGGCCAACGGATAAAGAACGGAACCCTGACTCCTCCTTCATGGACAGAACCTTTTGTGCCTTTCATGTCGCCATTGAACCGTTTACCTGCCGGTCCGTTATCAGTAGAAAAAATGACAATGGTATTGTCGGCAAGCTTCAACGATTTCAACCGCTCAAGGATCTTGCCGACATTGTCATCGATGTTTTCGCACATGCCGTAGACACTTGCGGTCCTGTTGTCCAAACCCTGTGATGCATATTTATTAAAATAGGCATCGGGAACGATAAATGGACCGTGTGGTGCATTGAAAGGAATGTAACAGAAGAAGGGTTGATCTTTGTTCTTTTCGATGAAGGCAAGCGCTTCATTTGTCAATACATCGGTAATATAGCCTTTCGTCTTTACGGGCTGTCCATTTCTTTCCAACAAGGCATCGAAGTACTTGTTCCAGTGGCCCCCGCAAAACCCAAAGAACTCATCAAAGCCCTGGCCATTGGGATGCTCCGGGTAATGTTCGCCATTATGCCATTTACCGAAACAGCCCGTGCGATAACCATTCTGTTTGAAAGCCTCTGCCAGAGTAAGTTCTTCGCTCCGCATGGTCTCCAACCCCCCCGTTACGGTGGCCGTACCGGTTCGCAGATGGTAGCGACCTGTCAAAAAGCTTGCCCTGCTGGGTGCACATAAGGGGCTTACAAAAAAGCGGTCGAACTGCGCACCTTCTGCGGCAAATTGATCAATGTGCGGCGTCTTTAGCCATGGATTGCCATGGAGGCTAAGGTCTCCCCATCCCTGGTCATCCGTAAGAATGAACACCACATTCGGTTGATCGCGCTTCGTGGATTGCCCGTTTATCGCAAACGGCAAGCCCATAATGAAAAGGCTTACGAAGATATGCACCCATGCTCCCAGTCGTCTCATTGCATTTTCCGGCTATGGCCCTCTTGTTTGT
>Ga0193718_1000194_pt1 | contig 14613 bp, 9 predicted proteins | sample U2a1metaG_FD_144918 | JGI IMG/M metagenome (GOLD analysis project Ga0193718, IMG submission 144918) | Soil microbial communities from a riparian zone of the East river system, Colorado, United States - U2a1 | ecosystem: Environmental > Terrestrial > Soil > Riparian zone | place: USA: East River... | reverse complement strand
AAAGTATCGGCTGTACCGGAGAGAGCGCTTAATTTCATCAAAGTCGTGCTGCCCGGATTCAGCGTCAGATTGCCGAGCACCGTAATGGCCCCGATATTTGTCGTTCCGGGCGCGATGGTTCCGCCGCTGTTCACAGACACGTTGGTCTGGAGGGTGCCGAAACCTTTCAACAGCCCGTTGTTGGGAACAACGACGCCGCCGGGAAAGGAATGGGTGCCTAAGTTTGGTGACGTTTCGAACAACATTTCATACGTGGCCGCATTCACGCCGTCGCCCACGGCGAATGGCGCGGGATTGCGATAACTGGTCGCGCCGGTTTGGAACGTGCCACCATTCAGGATGATTTTGCTCGCGATCGGACCGCTGACATCGGTCCCGATGAATGGCGTCGTGAACAGGCCTGAATTCACCGTGAGCGTTCCGTACTGGATGAGAGAGGTGCTGCCGTTGGTGACAGTAATCGTCCCGCCGAAAAGAGTGACGGAGTTGCTTTGGGAATTCGCCGCATTACCGATTACAAGATTCCGAACACCCACACTGCCTGCGTTGCTCACGACCAGTTGATTCCGATTGCCGTTGTATCCGGCATAAAGAGTTTGCGCCCGCAGCGCACCGAAGTCGGTTACGACGATTTGATTGCTCCGACCGTTGTAACCGATGTAAAAATCAAAGCGATTGGTCCAAAGCGATCCGGGGCCGGACACGAGAGCGAAGCCATTGGTATTCGGGAAGCTGAAATTAGCGTCGCCGAAATAACCGTAATTATCCGACAACGTTCCGCCGTTGGTAATCAGAAGTTGCCCGCCGATATCCGTCAGGTGGAAGTCGCCGAGGTTTTTCCAAAGAGAGTTTGTCCCGGCCACAATGGCAGTGTTGGGTTTGCCGTTTGAGAAGCCGGTGGCATTTTGGATGAAGCCATTATTATCCACCACCGTGCCGCCGTTTAGGATTGCCAGGACGTTGGAATCCTGACCGAACTGGAGATCCGCCGCATTCGTCCACAACGTGCCCGCGCCGGTAACCGTCATGCGGGTGGATGTTCCCTGGATGACACTGGCCTGGATCCCCAGGGCTGCGAGCGTCGCGCCGTTGCTGACCACGCACTCATTGCCGGTGCTCGAGTACGCAAGACGAAATATTTGACACTGCAACGAGGAGCCGGCATCCGCCACGGTGGCGAGGTTGGAATTGCAATAGGAACCATGGTCATAGACGCTGGAAGGGAGCATCAAGGTGCCACCCTTATTGATGCTGAGCCGGTTTCCCCCCGGGTTTATATAGCCAAAATGAAGATAACCGCTGTTCCACAATGAACCGGCTCCGCTGATGACCGCGACGTTGTTCGAACTCGTGGTCCCTTGCCCGATGTAAGAGTTGTTGGGGCTGTAAACCTGGCCTCCATTGGTGATAATCAGCGTATTGCGCGGGCCACTGCTTCCCACATAAACGGCGCCATTGGTCCAGACAGATCCACTCCCTGCAACGACGACTAAATTATTGGTGATACCAGGATTCTGCCCAATGTAACCCGTCGCATCGGTCACTTTTCCGCCATTCAAGATATCCAATTCGTTTCCGGAACTGAAATTGCCGATGTAAAAAGCTCCCGAACAATTCCAGCTCGAACCAGGGTCGGTAATCACGGTCAGGTTGCTGATGCTGGAAGCGCCCTGCATTCCGATGCCGGAAAACGTGCCGCTGAAAACCTTGCCGCCATTCGTGACGAGGAACAAACTATTGGAAGCGTAAGCGCCTATGGCAAGCCCGCCGGCATTCGTCCAGACCGAATTCGCGCCGGTCACAATCGCGGAATTCTTCCGGCCAAAACCGGTGCCAATCACGGCGCTCGACGACACCACCAGCCCACCGTTCGTAATGATCAATTGATTGTTCGCGCCGCCGGATTGCCCAAGGTAAAGGTTGCTGGATTGCCACAGCGAGCCCGGACCCGAGACGACTACCGTATTGCTCGCACTCGGTGACTGATACCCGATATAACCATAGACATCGGTGACGGCACCCCCGCTGACGATATCCATCTCATTGAATGAGCCGCTGTAGCCGACGTTCAAAGAGATGCCGGTGTTGACCCATGCCGAACCGGCTCCGCCCACCACCAATCGATTGTTCGCGGCCGCCGTGTTGAATCCGATGGCGACCATTCCCGTGTTCGTCACGACCGCCGCATTGGTGATGACCAGCAGGGTCGAACTTCCATTGGTGCCGATGGTGACATTGTCCGCGATGTTTGTCGTCACTGCATCGAGAATGGCCGTCTGCCCGTCCGCCACGAATTGCGCGCGGACGATCGTGGGAAGACAAAGCGTTATCAAAAGGATGAATATGCCGTGGAATTTCAATCGAAGCGCCTTGCGTAAGGGTTTCATACTGATGTGCCTTTTTGCGTGGTCGCAAAAATTAAACTTCGTCACCGGTGAAAAGGCAAGGCTGTTCCCGACGGATATTACGGACATTTAACGCCGTATTCGACCGCCGACCGCCAAATCTCGCAGGGCTAAGAAACCGGCTCTATGCGACAATTTGAAACAATAAGCCCTTTAAAATTTTTTCGGATATGCCCGGCTCTGCGAACTCGGAAAATGAATTAAACTAAAATAAATTCCTTTCCGCCCGCAGGCATTCACGAGAAAATCACAGCGTGCAAATCCGGTTTCTGCTCGGCCCCGCCGGCAGCGGCAAGACTTTCCGCTGCCTGTCGGATATCCGCGCCGCCTTGCGGGCGTCGTCGGACGGGCCGCCGTTGATTTTGCTCGCGCCCAAGCAGGCCACGTTTCAACTCGAACGCCAGTTGCTCGCCGATGATTCGCTGTGCGGCTACACGCGTTTGCGCATCCTTTCCTTTGAACGGCTCGCGCGTTTTATTTTCGATCAACTGCACAAGCCTCCGCCGAAGATGCTCGATGAAGAGGGCCGCCTCATGGTTCTGCGCGCGTTGCTGACGAAAAAGCGTGACGAACTAAAACTGTTCCGTGCCAGCGCGCGATTGACCGGTTTCGCCCAACAACTGAGCCTGGTGTTGCGCGAATTGCAGGGCAATCAGCTCACGCCGGATAACCTGCGCGCACTGGCGGCTGGCACACACGATTCCGGCGGCCTTTCGTCGAAGCTCTTCGACCTGGCGTTGTTGTTGGAGGATTACTTGAATTGGTTGCAAAAACACGATTTGCAGGACGCCGAGTGCCTGATGTCGGCCGCCGCAAACGCGTTGCGCAATCTCGATGCGAGCGCCCCCCATTCGTCATCCGTCATTCGTCATTTATCATTCGGCGGTCTGTGGCTCGATGGTTTCGCCGAATTATCCGCGCAGGAATTGGAACTGCTGGCCGCGCTCGTTCCCTATTGCAAACAAGCCACGCTCGCTTTCTGTCTCGATCCCAAAGCCCGCGTGGATTCTTGGCTTTCTCATTGGGCGTCGGTTCGAAGGACGGTCGAGGAATGTCAAAAACGACTCGCTGCCGTGCCCGGCGTTACGATTTTGCCGGAACCTTTGTCGCGCGATTCAAAAAAATCGCGTTTCTCCGCATCCGTCTTGGCCGAAGTCGAGCAATCATGGTCCAGCGCCGAGCCCGCCGAACACGCAACACGCAACACGCAACACGGTTTGCGCCTCATCACCTGCGCCGATCCCGACGCCGAAGCCATCTTTGCCGCGCGGGAAATTCTCAAATGCGTCCGCACGGCGCGCAGCGATAAAACCCCCAACCGTTTTCGCGATGCCGCCATCCTCGTTCGCGATCTGGAAGCTTATCACGAGCCGTTGCAACGCGTGTTTTCGCGCTACGAAATTCCATTCTTTCTCGATCGCCGTGAATCGGTTGCGCATCACCCGCTCGCGGAGCTCACGCGCAGCGCGTTGCGGACGATTGTTTATCAATGGTCGCACGACGATTGGTTTGCCGCCTTGAAAACCGGCCTTGTGCCGGTCGCGGAACTGGACATTGACCGCCTGGAGAACGAAGCGCTTGCGCGCGGTTGGAAAGGCGCGGTCTGGCACGAGTCGATTCAGATCGAGAACCAGCCGGAACTTTCCGAAAAGCTGGCGCTGCGCAAAAAAATCATCGCGCCCTTCAAGAAACTCGCGTCGCAAATGGCCGCGCACCAGAACCGGCCCACCGGCCCGCAGCTTGCCGAGGCGTTGCGCGCGCTTTGGGACGAATTAAAAGTCGATGAACAATTGGAGCGGTGGGCGGAGGACTCTTCGACAGCGGCGTTTGCCGCGCCCAGTTCAGTCCATGCGACGGTGTGGGACCAGATGAATTCCTGGTTGCGCAACGTTTCGCTGGCGTTCGATGAGGAACCGTTGGCGTTGCGGGATTGGCTGCCGGTGCTCGAGGCCGGGCTCGCAAATCTCACGGTGGGCGTCATCCCGCCCGCGCTCGACCAGGTGCTCATCGGCGCGATTGATCGCTCGCGGAATCCCGAGCTGAAACTCGCGCTCGTGCTCGGCATGAACGAAAACGTTTTTCCCGCCACGCCGGATGCGCCCGCGCTGCTCACGGACGCCGACCGCGAGGTCTTGAGCCGTCGCGGTGCCAGCCTTGGCGCCGGCCTGCGCGAACGGATGGCGCGCGAGCGTTATTTCGGTTACATCGCCTGCACGCGCGCGAGCGAACAACTCGTGGTCACCTGCGCGCGACAGGATGCGCGGGGCGGCGCGCTGAATCCGTCGTTGTTCATCACCCAGCTCCAACAAAATTTTCCGCGCGTCGAAGTGGAAGAATTTTCCGCGGAACCGAAGTGGAACGAAATCGAGCACGTCTTTGAATTATTGCCCGGATTGCTGCGCGGCGACGTGGTGGAATCGGGCGAATTGCAATCGTTGCCGGGCGTCGCGCCCATTCTCGCGCAATGGCAACGCTGGCACGCGCTGGCCAGCCCGGACAAACTCGCGTTGTCATCGGCCGCCGCCGGCGCGCTTTATGGCCGCGAATTGCGCACCTCCATCAGCGCGCTGGAGACGTTCGCTGGCTGCCCCTTCGAATACTTTGTCCGCTACGGTTTGCGCGCGGACGAGCGCGCGTTGTTCGAAGCCGACCCGCGGCAGACGGGAAGTTTTCAACATGAAATTCTCAGCCGTTTTCATGCGCAGTTGCGCGGAGAGAAAAAACGCTGGCGGGACATTACGCCGGAAAATGCGCGCGAGCGAATCGCCACCATCGGCCTGGAACTTTCGCGCACGTTTGGTGAAGGACTCTTCGAGGCGGACGAACGCTCGCGATTCATGGCGCGGGCGCTGATTGAGCAATTGCAGAATCTGATGGCCGCACTCGTCGGTTGGATGCGCCAATACGAATTCGACCCGCAGGAAGTGGAACTCTCGTTCGGCCTGAATGAAACCGATTTGCCGGCCTGGCGGCTCCCGTTGGGAGACGGCAAATATCTTGTGCTCCGCGGTAAAATCGATCGCGTGGATTTGTGGCGCGCGCCGGGCGCCGATGAAGCCCTGGCGGTTATCGTGGATTATAAATCCAGCGGTGCGAAACTGGACCCCATTTTCATGCATCACGGAATGCAACTGCAACTGTTGTCTTATTTGAACGCGTTGCTGCATTTGCCGGATCCAAAAAAAATCTTTGGCGTGAGCCGGATTTCACCGGCGGGCGTGTTTTATGTTCCATTGCGCGCCCGGCCCGATTCCGGTGATACGCGTCACGAAGTCCTCGATCGAACGGCCGCCGCCGCGCTCAAAGCCTATCAGCACACCGGACGGTTTGACGGCGAGGCGCTGTTGCATCTCGACAGCCGGGGCCTGCCGAAAGGCGACCAGTTCAAATTCGCCAAAAAGAAAGATGGCGACTTCAGTAAACAGGGCAACGAAGCAATGACGCCGAAAACTTTTAAGGAGCTGCTCGAAAAAATCGCGAACGACTTGCGCAGCCACGGCGAGAGAATTTTTTCCGGTGAGGTTGCCGCCAAACCGTATCGCAAAGGCACCGAGCGCGCCTGCGACTGGTGCCAATGCCTGGCCGTTTGCCGCTTCGATTCGTGGGTTCATCCCTTCAACGTGCTGCGCAAACCGCCGGCGGAAAGCGGTGAGGCCGACGCAAAAAAGAAAGGCGGCGGCGAATGAGCGCGATGACGCCTTCACAGCAGGCCGCGCTCGCCGCGCGCGGGAACGTGCTGGTCATGGCCGGCGCGGGCACGGGGAAAACGCACACACTGATCGAGCGGTGCTGTTCGCTATTGCTGGACGAAGGTTGCTCGCTCGACGAAATCCTGATGGTGACTTTCACCGACGCGGCGGCGGGGGAAATGCGAAAACGCATCCGTGCGCGACTGGCGGAAAAAGTGACGCCATCCACCGACGCGCGAGTGGTCCGGCATCTGGAGGAACAAATTGCGTTGCTGGACACCGCTTATATTTCCACGTTGCACAGTTTCTGTTTGCGCCTGGTGCGCGAGCATTTTCACGATGAACGCCTGCGGCTCGACCCGGAATTCGCCGTGTTGACCGAGGAACAGGTTCATCAGTTGCGCAATAACACCCTCGACTCGTTGCTCGAAGCGCATTACGGCGGCAGCTCGGAAGAGGCCCGCGCTTTTCGGCGATTTGTCACGGAGCAATTGGGCGGTGATGATAAAAAAATCCGCGACCTGATCTGGCAGCTTCATCGCTATTCGCGTTCGCTGGCCGACCCCGGCGCGTGGTTTGATAAACAATTGGCGATGTTTGCCGAATCCGAGCCGCGGCAGTGGCGACAATGGTTGCGAACCGGATTCGATGACTGGCGCGCGCATTGGGTCAACGAACTTCAAAAATTCTCTGACTCCCCAAATGTCGCGGATTGCCTGAAGGCACTGGGCACGGTGAAAAATAATCCATCGCTCGAAACAATCGCGGAAACGCTGGCCAACATTCACGAAGCTTACAGCAGCAAATGGCCACACGGAACAGTTGGAACTGTGCGCGATCGCATAAAAGATTTCTTTTCCGATGCTGACTTTTTGCGGTCCTTGTTGCCCACGGCGGATGGCGGAGATCCGCTGGCGCAGGATTGGGAATGGTCGCGCGGCCACATGCGGACATTGATCCGGCTCACACGGGAATTTGGCGAGTTGTTCGATGACGCGAAACGCGAGACCGGCGGCGTGGATTTTTCCGATCTCGAACAATTCGCCCTGCGCCTTCTTTGGGACAATGGCCCGACGCCGCTGGCGCGGGAATGGCAGGCACGCTTCAAATTTGTTTTCGTGGATGAATATCAGGATATCAATGAAGCGCAGGACACGATCCTCCGCGCGGTCAGCCGCGACGGCGATGGCGCGAACCGGTTTTTGGTGGGCGACGTGAAGCAAAGCATTTATCGCTTTCGCCTCGCGGACCCAAAAATCTTCCAGGCCTACAAAAAACTTTGGGGCGAAGATGCGAGCGCGGGCCAAACGATACCGTTGTCACATAACTTCCGCAGCCGCGAGGCGTTGCTCGAATTCGTCAATTCATTCTTCGCGTTGTTCATGCGCGAGCAGATTGGTGGCGTGGCTTATGATGCCGATGCGCACCTGCAATTTGGCGCGCCGGAGACACGGGTTCAATTCAGCCGCAAAGCCAGTCCGTCCCCGCACGTTGAGATTCATATTCGCACCAAGACCAAAGACGACGGCGCAATAGATTCCGGCGAGAACGGGGCCGAGGAATCAACGTCGGCGGATTTTATCGACCTGGACGCAACGGAAAAAGAAGCGCGGCTCGTGGCGTTGCAATTGAAAAAATTGCGGACCGACAAGTTGCCCGTTTGGGACGATGAGAAAAAAATTTCGCGCGCGGTGGAATGGCGGGACATGGTCGTGCTGCTCCGTTCCCCCCGAAACAAGGCGGAAATTTATGCGCGCGAATTCAATCGCGTCGGCGTGCCTCTGCACGTGAAACGCGAAAGTTTTTATAGCGCCACGGAAATCAGCGACCTGTTGAGCCTGCTGCAGTTGCTCGACAATCCCATGCAGGACCTGCCGTTGCTGGCGGTCCTGCGCTCACCGCTCGTCGGCCTTTCCGTAGATGAGCTGGCGATGATTCGCGCCGGACAGCATGACGACCGGTTCTGGACCGCGATGCTGAAGTTCGGCGCCGCACCGCCGCAATTTTCCGGAGCCGCGGGAGCCATCGCCGCCGGCGCGCGTCCTAAACTCAAAGCGTTTCTCACATCATTCGAGTTATGGCGGCGGCAGGCGCGGCAGGGCGCGCTGTCCAATTGCATGCGGACCGTCCTCGATGAAACGCATTATGAATCGTTAATCCTGGCCCAGGAGCGCGGCGAGGAACGGCTCGCGAATGTGAATCGCCTGCTGCGCTTGATGCGGCAGTTTGATCCGTATCAACGGCAGGGTCTGCTGCGTTTTCTTCGGTTCGTCGAGGCGCAACGAGACGCGGAAGCTGAGGAAGAGCCAGCTTCACCCGCGATGGCGGATGCGGTTCGATTGCTGAGCATTCACCAAAGCAAGGGTCTGGAATTCCCGGTAGTCGCCGTGGCGGATTTGGCGAAGCCGTTCAACCTTTCAGACACGCGCGCGGATATTCTGCTCGATTCCGAATTCGGCCTTTGCCCGAGAATTGCGCCCCCGGATATCAATGCGCGTTATCCGAGCCTGCCGTATTGGCTGGCGCGCGAACGGCACAAGAAGGAATTGCTCGGGGAGGAATTGCGATTGCTCTACGTGGCCATGACGCGCGCGCGCGATCGTCTCCTGCTCGTGGGTAGTGTCACCGCGAAACAATTTGAAGCTCGCTGGAAACAGGATGGTGAAAGCAGCGATGCGGCAGCGGTGAAGGCGCGAAGTTACGCGGATTGGCTGGCGACCTGGTTCGCAAAAATCTGCGCGCAGACTGCTGGCGAAGGCGCCCATGGCGAAACCAAGGATTGCCGCTGGACTCTGCACGATGACGCCAGCCTGATGGACGGCGAAAACGATGCCGGAACGAGAGACGCCAAAGCCGTCGTCCATCTCAACAAAGCTGAAACGGAGCGTCTCAGGCGGAGATTGTCCACCGGGTATGCGTTTGCCGTTGCGGCGCAGGAGCCGGCGAAAACTTCCGTATCTGCGTTGCGTCGTCGCGCGATGGAGATTCTGGAGCAGGAAGAAACCGTCGAGTTCTTTCGGCCCCGGGAACGCGCGGCAAAAATTAAAATTAAGGGTTCGGAGAATTCGGGCGCCAAGAAATCCAGCGCCGATGTGGGGACCGCTTATCACCGGTTTTTGGAGCGGGTATCCTTCGATCAACTGGGCGGAGCAGGGGAACTGCGGGCGGAAGCGGAACGGATGATGAACGAGGGGATTTTGTCCAGCGAGGAAGTGGACTGGCTCAATTTCAATTCGCTGCTAAAATTCTGGCGGTCGGATTTTGGAAAACAAATCATCGCGAACCAAAATTACGTCCACCGGGAATTGGCCTTCACCGCGCGATTTTCGCCAACCGAATTGTCGCGGACGGCAAAAACCTCCGACACTGCGATGCCGGCGAAAGATTGGGAAAACGAATTCGTCATCGTGCAAGGAGTTGCGGATGTGGCGGTGATTCTGCCGAAGGAAATCTGGCTGCTGGATTTCAAAACGGACCGTGTGGCCGCCGATGAGCTCGCCGACAAGACGAAGATGTATGAGCCGCAGCTGAATTTATACGCACGGGCGCTGGAGCGGATTTATGGCCGGCCGGTGACTGAGCGGCGACTCCATTTTCTCGCGCCTGGGATTACGGTGCCGGTGCCTGCCGTTTCCAATTCATCACTTCCCGATTCAACCGCAGATGGACGCGGATAAACGCAGATACGGATAGCAAGATGAGAGACGATGAAACGGTAAAAACCACACTGAGAAAACGCACTTAACGGGAAATGCCCTGCAGGAATTCTTATCTGCGAGCATCGGCGTTTATCTGCGGTTTCAACTGCATGTTTCCGACTACGTGAGCGGCAATTCGTTTTCCGTCGGTTGCGATGCCGTTTCAGTGGTTGCCTCGGGCGCAGCCGGAAGATTGGCATTCTCGTTTCGCAGCCGGACGATCGCGGGACGAAGGAGTTTTCCCTGGAAGGTGTAACCGTTGGCGACCGTCTCTTCCACGAAAGCGCCATCCGTCGGTTTCGGTTGACCGTCAATCAATTGGTGTTTTTGTGCGTCGAATTTTTCCTCAGCGGCGGCAATAAATGGCGTCAGGCCCACGCGGCGAGCGGCATCGTGACAGGCGGTTTGGAATCGGGCGAGTTGCTGAATAACGTTCGGCTGCTTGGACTGGGCGGCGGCGCGATTCAACGCATGAACATGGTCCAGAACCCGGACTACCACCTGCAACCATTCGGCTTCAATGCGCCGCAGTTTATCCACTTCGAGACGCAACGTCGCTTTTTCGCCGTCATTGGCCTGCTGGAGAAATTCGTTAAATGATTTCGCTTCATTCGCCATGCCTTGGGCGATTTCCTTCGCCTGCCGCGCGGTTTTATCGGCGGATTCCTGGACCGTCTGCCATTGCGCGGTGGCGCCGCTGATTTGGGCGGCCAATTGTTCGAGATTTTGCACCTGCGAAACCACCGAGGTCAGCGTGGCGGTCTCCACCAATTTTGCGGCGGACCGATATTCCAGCACGAATGGCCAAATAATAAAGAATGCGCCCAGCGCCACGCAGCCGAGGCAGCCCAACACTTCCCCCGCGTTCAATCGCGTTTTGGTTTGATGAAAAAAGAACCAGGCGAAAAGCGCCAATAGCAAGGCAGTGCCGACAAAGAACGGCCACTTTGCCAACCGGGGTGCAGTTGAATCGTTCATCGCGTTATGGTGTAGAGGAAACGGCCGCAATATTCAAGAACTTGCGACAGCGCTTTGTCCTCGACTAACTGCGCGCGCTTTGCCCAAATCATTCGCCGTGCGTACCTGTATCATTTTCAATCCGACCGCCAAAGGCAACAAGGCGCGGCATTTTCGCCATCACTTGGATAAATTTGCCGCCGAATGCACTTTGAAACTCACCGCCGGAGTCGGCGATGCGCGGAAACTGGCCACGCAGGCGGTCGAGGAAGGATTTGAAATTGTCGCCGCCGCGGGAGGGGACGGCACGCTCAATGAGGTGTTGAACGGCATCGTCGATGCGCCGAAGGGATTCGAGCGGGCGCGATTGGGTGTGCTTCCGCTCGGCACGGTGAATGTCTTTGCGCGCGAAGTGCAAATTCCCCTCAAGTTGGAACGCGCCTGGGAGACGCTTCGCACCGGCCGCGAGACTTTGATTGATTTGGGTGTGGTGGATTTCCAGGAGAATGGCGTGCCGGCGCGCCGCTGTTTTGCGCAACTCGCCGGTGCCGGACTGGATGCCCGCGCCATTGAACTGGTCAACTGGCGGCTCAAGAAAAAAATTGGCCCGCTCGCTTATGTCGTCGCCGGCCTGAAGGCTTTGATGGAAGGCCAGACAAAAATCAATGTGACCAATGGCAAGTCGGAAGGGGCGGGGGAATTGGTGCTCATCGGCAACGGCAGCCTTTACGGCGGCGAGTTCAGGATTTTTCCGCCCGCGGACATGCGCGATGGGCTGTTGGACGCGTGCGTTTTTTCCAAAGTGAATTGGCTGACGTTGTTCCGCTGCGCGCCGCGATTGTTGATCAAGGGAACCTTGCCCCGCGCGGCCACGGCGAATTATCGAAGCGAGTCGCTGACGTTGACCAGCGCGTCCCGGGTTCCGTTTGAGGTGGACGGAGAATTTGCCGGTTACCTGCCCGCGACATTTTCCATGCGCCGCATGCAACTGCGGGTGATTGTGCCGCCTATTTCCGGCAGCGATAAACAAAAGCCGGCGGGAGATTTCGCCACTCGGTCCGCGTAGTGGTGACTTCGCTGAAAGTGGATTCCAGCAATTTCCGAAAACGCCGCCCCCCCGGCAGCCACGCGGTATGGTTGTATGCGTAAGTCGTCATCAGCCCGCCCGGCCGTAATGCGCGATGCACCGCGCCCAGCACGCGCTGCTGGTCTTCGCCCTTGAACCCCGCCCACGGCAAACCACTCAGCACGCAATCGGCGGAGGCATGGCCCAGCGCCTGCAATTGTTTGTCCAGATGTTCGGCGGAATCGTTGATGATATGAACGCGCGGAAACTGCCCCTTCAGGTGGCTGGCGAAATGCTCGTCAATTTCCACTGCCATAAAAAACGTCGATGGCGAGATTTCCTTTTCAATCGCCCGGGTAAAGGCGCCCGTCCCGGGACCGATCTCGATCACCACTTTTGCCTGGTTCAGCCGGACGCCTTCGATCATTCGCCTGGCGAGCCAGGGTGAGCTGGGAACAATGGCGCTCGTCAAGGCGGGCGCGCGCAGGAACACTTTAAAAAATTTTGCGTATTCGTAAACCATCGGGGTGAATTGTTTTCTTTTAAGATGCCATGGGCAAGCGCATTCACCATGGGCAAGAGCGAAATTTTTGTCACGTTTTGACGGTGAGAGCGTCTTGCCGGCGAGACGCCAGCGCTCCCAGGCGACCTTAAATCCCCACCAGCATTCGCGGTACTTCCTTCCGGGTGACGTGTTCGCCCAGCCCGAGCGGAAAATCCGCCGGCATGGTGGCGGGATCGATGTAGGTGCCGAACAATCGGTCCCAGATGCGAAAGGTGGGGGCGAGATTCATGCCGCGATGCGTCGTGGCCGAATGATGAATGCGATGGTAATCCGGCGTTACGATGAGCCACGCCAGCGGCCCGATGTTGACCTTTAAATTCGTGTGCTCCCAAAATTGAATGAGCAGCCCGATGGAATAACCGATGCCCGCCTCCGCCGGAGTCAGTTTCAAAAGGGTGACGGGGATGATTACCTGCGGGATATTGTAAATGAACGAGTGAAAGAAACTCGTGCGAAATCCCGCGAACCAATACATCTGTTCGACCGAATGATGCCACGCGTGCGTCCGCCACATGATGGTGAAACGGTGCTGCGCCCGGTGAATCCAATACAAAAGAAAATCCACGATAAAGAGCGCGATAATAATTTTCACCGCGCTGGGCAGGTTCTGCAGATAATGCACGGTTCCCGCGAGGAACGAGGGAGTCACATCCCCGACGGCACTGCGAATGAACCAGGTGGATGCGCGGTTCACCGTCAGCGCGAACGCGAATGACAAGGCATCCAATTTAAAATCGAGCCACCGGTCCACTGGCCGCGCCGGCCAGATCCGCTCGCAAATCTCAAAGGTGAAGATCAGCCCAAAGAATGCGGCAATCTGATAATCGTCTGCCTGTAAAAACATCGTGATTATTCTCCTGGAACTGTTTGGACGCCCTATCTTAGCAATTAACCGGACAGTACGCAAGTTACGAGCGGGAGACTAGCAGGGCTTACGCATTTAAGCTCCTGTGAAATCATCCGACCAGCATTTCTCTCGACACTTGAATATTTTCAGTTAAAATTTCATTTGCCCCATTTGATTTCGCGCAAATGGGGCAAATGTTTTTTAATATTATCTTCGATAAAGTGCCCATCAAGGAAATCCATGGCTTAATTTTTGTCATCGCTTCCCATTAATTTTCTGCCGTTGCTTCCCGCGACGTTCCCTGATTGCTCAATTCAAACCTCTCGCTTTTGCCACAGAATTTAAATGCGTGAGCCCTGGGGAGACTTGGCCTAATCCCAATACCGGAACGGAATGGCGTTTTTCTCCAGGAAGCTGCCGCAGCGCGGACACTTTCCCGGTTCGTTCCACGCTTGCACGCGATGCGCCAATGAAACCTCGCAACGGATTTTGAACGATACCCATTTGAATTTTCTGACACCCACGGGCGGCAGGCGATTCAACGCGGCCTCCAGCGTCGGCGGCGTCTCCTGCTCGGCCCTCCGGAGTCGCAGGCGTTGAAAATCGAAGGCGGTTTTCAGCCCCGTGTCCGGAATTCGCCGACGCACCACGGAATCAAAGAGAATTCGGCAATCACGGCACGCGGCCGTCTGCACCCAAAATTCGAATCCCTTGTCCACGCCGCCAGACACACTGGCCTTATAGCCGCACTTGGAGCATTCGAAAAGATAGGAACGGCCCATGGATGATGTCAGGGTTGCGATTTGAATTCCAGCTCATCAACGTCAGGGAATGATATTGCCGGATTACGTCTTTGACAAACATGGAGCACAGCTCAGCGGGCCGCTGTGCAAAGAAACCAGTGCCAGACCAGACGCATCTAGAATTCCACAGAATACCAGGAGGATCGCCCCAGCACCGTCGAAGAGTTCGAATGCTCCATCAACGGCGAGGAAATCGCGCCTGCGTATCAGCATGGCCGCCGCAAGCGGGGCAAAAGTAACCGGAGGGCCAGAGATTATTCTGCGCGGATATTAACCCCGACACTAGAGAGACTGGAACTTTCAAAAACAGATAAAGAACTCAACTCCCCATTTGAAATAGAGGCAAATGGGGAGTTGTAATTTTAGGCGTTTGGAGCGCCGGACTACGATCTGGCGCGTTTCTTGAAGGCTCTCGTCTTAAGCCGGTTGCAAACCGGCGCTCCAGGGGCAGTGTCGGGATGCGCCCTATTAAATTGCGGAAATTTTAGATCGTCCGCCCCGAAACCGGCGCATAACCGCCTTGTTTCCCATCGTCGCTTCGTTAAGCTGCCGCTGGAATCATGCGCTCACTTGGATTGATACC
>Ga0193718_1000193_pt1 | contig 14710 bp, 7 predicted proteins | sample U2a1metaG_FD_144918 | JGI IMG/M metagenome (GOLD analysis project Ga0193718, IMG submission 144918) | Soil microbial communities from a riparian zone of the East river system, Colorado, United States - U2a1 | ecosystem: Environmental > Terrestrial > Soil > Riparian zone | place: USA: East River... | reverse complement strand
TGTTTTCCTGGCCGCAGTCACTCTGGGAGGAGGTCAAGGCTGGCAGTATATTCTTAGCTCGGGGATTTTTCGGGAAAAATCTGAAAGCTTTTCCTCCAATTGGATGGAAGACCGGCGCAAGAGCGTGGACTTGTTGTTTTATGAGGATGCTGCGGACGCCACCGTATCAATCGAAAGGGGCCCAAGTCAGTTCGCCACAAATGAGATCACGTTGCGGATTAACGGGAAAGCCGATGCTTCTTCAGTTGGAGATATGTCCACGCAAGTCCTGCTGGCGCAGTTGCCGCTGATGGCAAAACCGGACAGCAAAGATGTCTTCTGCTTCGGAGTGGGTAGTGGAGTCACGGCCGGTTCGACGCTCGGGTATCCTATCGAACATCTCACGATTGCGGACAATTGCGAACCGGTGTTGCGTGCCGTCAAATTTTTCGAGCCATGGAATCACGGCGTGATGACGAATGATCGGGTGAGAATTTATCGTGAAGATGCTCGAACGGTACTGAAACTAAGCCCCCAAAAATATGATGTCATCATTTCCGAGCCATCGAATCCGTGGATGGTCGGGATCGGGAGCGTTTTCAGCCGTGATTTCTATCAATTAATTTCTCAACGGTTGAAACCCGGCGGCGTCATGGCCCAATGGTTCCATATTTACGAAATCAACGATGAGGTTCTGCATGTTGTGCTGCGGACCTTTGGAAGTGTATTCCCCAACATGGAGATTTGGGATATGGACGGGGGCGATATCGTTCTGCTCGGATCAGATCGGCCTTGGCACAGCGGGATAGAGCAATATCGGCATGCGTTCGAACTTGCCGGACCCCGCCGGGATTTAACCGCGATCGGACTCTTAACCCCGGAAGCGCTGCTTGCCAGACAACTAGCCTCCCAGCGCACCGCATTTGCTGTGCCGCCACCCGGCCGTTTGCAGACCGATAATCTTCCGATTTTGGAATATGAAGCTCCAGCGGCTTTTTATTCTCATCTCGGGGAAACAGTCCGCACTTTGAATCAGTATGATGAGCGAACCTGGCAAATGGATCTCGCGTTGCCAGACAAAATTGGACCCCTGACACAATTATCTCCGCAAGACCTGACCACAGTTTTTAGCCGGTATTCCTCCGTGAACACCGAATTGACGGCGTACATCCGCATGTTGGTGGATCCGTCGGCTGCCACGTCAACGTTGCGTTCCATGCCCTGCGTTTTCCGAGGGCCAATTGAGACTTTGGTTTACGCGCCGGAGGTTGCGCGAACGAATACCATCGTTCGCAAGCTCGTAGAAGATGAATTGGTATTCCGCGGAAATTCGAGGGAAGCCCTGAAGGCTGCCGTCGCAACGACCAAACAAATACTTGATGCGACCAAGCGAAATCAGCCGGAAGTCGAAGGGTGGAAGGCAGATTATTATGCAGGGTTGGCTGTGAAGGCGAGTCTTCGATTGGGAAGCTACGACGATGCCAAACAGATTTTGGCGCGTGGACTGCAACTGGAGCCGGCGTCCACGGAGCTAAATTATTTATCGCGCATTCTCGCTCGAGAAGGCGCCACGGATAATCAGCCGAAGGCGCAGGAGGCGTCCCTCAAATGAATCGTTGAGGCTTTTATTCGTCGTACCCAAATGCCTTTACAAACGGCGCCAGTTTTTCCAGGTGAGGTTGCAGGTATTTCTCGTAATTGCGCCAGCGAGCTACGGCTGTTTTGTACACCGGTTTGGTGACGTCTGCGTAAGTCGGTGATCGCACCAGTTTCGTGCGGGCATGTTCGTCAAAACGCAGCACACTGGCGTCCCATGGAACGCCCAGGAAATCCAGGGTCCGCCGCGCCACCCCTTCCAGGTTCTCCACCATATCCTCGTACTTCACTTCCAGGTGGGAATTCTTAATCAAAGGCCTGATCGTCAGCCATGTGCTCATCAAGGCCACATATTCCTCCACGGTGTCTCCCAGCGTTAAATATGCGGTGCTGACTTGTCCAGCGGCCAAAGGTTGCATAAAACAACTCAGGCAGACATCGCGAGGGTCTCTCAGTGCGATGATCAATTTGATTTCAGGGAAGATGCGCACCAAGGCCGGGATCAGGAAGGTGAGCGAAGGATTTTTGTCGATCAACAATCGGCTGCCAACAGGATTGCCATGAAACAGTCCCACCGAACGGAAATAAGCTTCCCGCGATCGTTGCAAAGCGGGCTTCGAGGCCGACTCGAGAACGGATACCAACGGAGCGTTGTCCGGCAAGCTGCGCACCAAGGGCATGTATGCGCTATTATGGAAAACCTCTGTTTCTTCGGCCGAAACGATTTCAGGATGGGAATCCAACACTTGCTCCAGCAGGGTGGTCCCTGAGCGGGGATTCCCGCCCAATAAGGCTAGCCGGTATTGTGGCTGGAGCTCTCGGCCAAAATCAAACCAGCGCTCCAACATTTCGGGTGTGAGGCTGGCCGTCAGCAAGTGGAACCGGCTGCGAATGACTCGCAATTCGGCGGCGTGAGGCGCCGCATCCGCTTGCATCAATGCTTTGGCCTCCAGAAACGCCGTCATGGCTTCATCGTAGCGTTTCTGTCGATCCAGAATACCGCCCAGCTCATAATTTTTTCCCACCAACACGTCCTTGCCGGCCGTGGATGGAATTGTCCGAAGAAGCTGCTCGGCATCGCTGAGACGGGAGCGCTGGCGTTCGAGCCGGGCGCGGGCAAGCATCGCCGCACCGCTATTGCCATCCACACGCAGAGCGCGTTCGACATATTGGTTTGCATCGTCAAATCGGTTGCGGCGTTCATAAATTTCCGCAAGTTGGATGAATATGTCCGGCGGGGCATCTTTCTGTTCGATTGTGCGCTGGAAAAAGCGCTCCGCCATCTCGTAACTGTTGAAGTTCAGGCACCGCAACCCCGCTATTCTGAGCGCTTCCGTTTTGTTCGGCGCAACCCGGATGGCTCTTTCGAAACAGCGTTCGGCTGCCGCATAATCGTAGGTCTTCCCGTAAACCGCTCCCAGATCCAACAGGATGCCGCTGTTGGCGGGATCCAGCCGGCTGGCGCGTTCCATGATCTCAGCGCATTGCTCAAAATCGCAGCGCTTCCAAAGGTCCGCCGCGATTTGCATCATTCGAGACATGGCGCCATCGGAAACCAGTCGTTGTCGCTTCAGTTTCATTGTCGTAATGAATCATAGAGGGGCGTGCTTTTCGCGCAAGTCGTCTCCGGAGACTTCCATTCGAAAACGGAGCATGTGCATTTCGGTTTTTGGAGGGGATTACGCCTTTCGGGCGTGAATAGTTTTGACAAAACAGGGTTTTGTGACAACTATTCTAATGCTTATTGGAAGAATTTTTTGAAAATCGTGAGAGGCCAAAATTTCATGCAAGTCGTTCTCTGCGCCCTGTTCAGCATGTAGTCAACCTTCAGCATTTGCACCGTTCACCCACGTAATTCGGGACACACACTATGGATCATTCACCCCTTCTGCCCAGCGCCATGAAACACGTTTCAATACTTCGACGAGTGATATTGTTCTGCGTATTGAGCAATCTGTTCCTGGTGGGGATCGGCACCGCGCAGTCTGTTTACGAAAATTATACAATCACGACGCTGGCAGGCCCGGATGAAGCCGGAGCCGGCTGGCAGGACGGCCTGACGAATGAAGCGCGTTTCGGTACGCCGGCTGCCGTAGCTCAAGATGGCGCCGGAAACATTTACGTGGCGGACCCGTTGAACAATACGATTCGCAAAATCTCTGCGGATGGAAATGTGACGACCGTCGCGGGCTCGACTGGACTCTCAGGGAGCACCGACGGGATCGGCAGCGTGGCACGGTTCAATACTCCGAACGGCATTGCGGTGGATGGCGCGGGCAATCTCTTCGTTGCAGACACGGGCAATCATACCATCAGGAAGATATCGCCTGCTGGCGTGGTGACGACCTTGGCCGGCCTGGCAGGGGTGCCAGGAGCGACGAATGGCGCGGCCAATCTGGCGCGATTTCGTTCACCGTATGGTGTAATGGTGGATCGAAGTAATAACGTCTATGTAGCTGACACGTTCAATAACACAATTCGACTGATTACTCCTGACGGAATGGTGACGACGCTGGCGGGCACTGCGGGTGTCACGGGTTCCAAGGATAAAACCGGGACTGCTGCGACCTTCACGCACCCCGTATCGCTGGCCATGGATAGCAACGGAAACATTTATGTGGCGGATACGGGCAATGATCTAATCCGGAAAATTGCGCCCGGCGCAGTAGTGACGACTCTGGCCGGCTTAGCCGGGGCGGCCGGCGTAGGAAGCGCGGATGGGACAAATGATACGGCACGTTTCAACAATCCTTACGGCATTGCGGTGGATAGCACGGATACCATCTACGTGGCGGACGCGTTTAACAATACGATCCGAAAAGTTACACTGTCCGGCGTGGTAACCACTCCCGCAGGGTTAGCGGGGGTTGCCGGCAGTGTGGATGGCGTCGGCGATCAAGCTCGTCTCAATTTTCTGTCGGGTGCGGTTGGTGGTGCCGGCAGCCAAAACGGGAGCGCAGGCACAGCACGATTTAATTTCCCGGCCGGGGCTGCCGTGGATGCCGGTGGAAATGTTTACGTTGCTGACGAACAAAACCACGTCATCCGAAAAATTACGCCCTTGGGAGACGTTTCGACCTTTGCCGGTACCATGGGCGTGGCAGGCACCAACGATGCCAACGGCACCTCCGCGCAATTCAATCGCCCGCTTGGGGTGGCATTTGATGGGGGAGGCAGTCTTTACGTGGCCGATGCGCACAACGACACGATAAGAAAAATCACTCCGGATGGCACTGTGACTACTCTGGCAGGCTCGGCAGGGACGCCCGGCACGAACGATGGCGTCGGCTCCGCTGCGCTGTTCGATACTCCGTTTAGCGTGGCGGTGGATGCACAAACCAACATTTATGTCGCTGACACGTTCAATCATGCCATCCGCAAAATCACTCCTGCGGGCCTGGTTAGCACGCTCGCCGGCACGATTGGTGTTTTGGGAACCAACAATGGAACCGGGCTCGCAGCCAGCTTTTCCTTTCCCGAAGGGGTTGCGGTGGATCCTGACGGGAATGTTTATGTCACCGACGATGGGAATTCTGCCATCCGGAAAATAACTCCTGACGGAGTGGTGACTACTTTCGCGGGTCAAATCGGGAGTGTCGGCAATTCAGACGGCGTGGGAGCATCTGCCAGGTTCAACTTTCCCTTCGGTGTGGCGATAGACGCAAATCGCAATCTTTATGTGACTGACACTGCTAGTCATACCATTCGTAAAATCACGCCTGCGGGAGCGGTCACGACCCTCGGCGGGTTGTCGGGCGTTTTTGGAAACGTGGACGGCACCGGCGACGATGCGCGCTTGAACAGCCCTCAGGGGATCGCCGTGGACGGTGGGGGTAATTTATATATATCGGACAAAGGTAACCAAGTGATTCGAAAAGCCTATCCCGCCGCTCCGGACAAGCCCACCGTCGATTTCGCGGTTGCTCGTGTGGGGGTGACACGACATTTGGGAATCACAAACTTGACCACCACCTCGTGGTCATGGAGATTCATCCGCTACCCGGCTACATCTTCTGCGCAATTATCTTCGACAAATACGATCAACCCGACTTTTACACCGGATGTCGAGGACTCCTATTTGCTTCGGTTCCAGGGTTGGGACAATTCTGGCCGCACAACCATCAGAACAGTGACGTTGTACGCGGATGACACGCCTCCGAGCCTTACGATCACCAATCCCGTTTCAGGCCAAACCTTGAGCAATGGGTTGATCACTGTTCGTGGGATAGCGAAGGATAACATTGGCCTGTCTAATATCTGGGTTCAGGCGAACAGCGATGGATGGATAAAAGCGACTGGCACGGCCAATTGGGCGGCAGACGTCAACCTGACGCCCGGAACGAATGTGATCAGGGCATATGCGGAAGATTTCGCGGGTAACGTTTCGTCGACGAATGAGGTTGGTCTGACTTACATCATCAGCGCTCCGTTGACGGTGCAGATTAATGGCGGCGGCACGGTCACGCCGAACTTCAACGGCGTCCTGCTGGAAATCGGCAAGACGTATTCCATGACTGCGCAAGCGGGCGCGGGTTCCTCTTTTGTGAATTGGACGGGGGATTTGACGACGACCGACACCACGTTGACTTTCGTGATGCAATCCAATCTGACGTTTGTCGCGAATTTTACCGATACGATCCCGCCCACGTTGACAATCGTTTCGCCCGCTAAAAGCGGTCACGTCAGCAATGCGGTTTTCACGGCGACCGGCACTGCAACTGATAATGGCCAGCTCGCGGCAGTGTGGTATCAATTGAATGGCGGCGGGTGGGCGCAGGCGACGAACACGGCGAATTGGACGGCGGGATTGGCGCTCAGCCAAAGCGCGAACACGTTGCAGGCTTACGCGGTGGATACGTTTAATAATATTTCAACCACCAACAGCGTGACGTTCACTTATGTGCCGAGCAGCCAAATCAGGGTGCTCATGACGGGGCAGGGGGCGCTGTTCCCGAATTATGACGGTTCGACTCTCCAGATTGGCAAGAGTTATACCATGACGGCAAAAGCCGGTTTCAACTACTTATTCTCCCGCTGGACGGATAGTTCGGGCAATACCTTGACCACGGCTTCGGCGGTAAAATTCGTGGTGCAGAGCAATACGACGTTCCGCGCAGTTTTCACGGTTAATCAGTACCCACTGTTAGTCGGGCCATTCGCGGGATTATTCTACGATACGAACAATATTTCGGTGACGAGTTCCGGATTCTTTTCCGCTTCACTTACGGATGTAGGCGGATTCAGCGGGAAATTACAATTGTCATCGGGATCGAGCGTTTCCGTTTCGGGACGTTTTACGCCCGAAGGCGTGTTCTCCAATTCCATTGCACTCAAAGGCTCGGCGCCGCTCGTCGTTCAACTATTCGTGGACTCGGTAAACGGAGGCAGAATCACCGGCTCGATCGGCGGGACCGGTTGGACGGCGCCGTTGCTCGCATATCGTGCCTTCTTTTCTCCTTTGAATCCCGCGCCGCAAGGTAACAAGAAATATACATTGGTTTTGCCCGGCGGTGATGATTCCACGGTGCAACCCGGCGGCAACGGTTACGCGACGATCAGCGCCAGCGCCGCGGGCGACCTTACTATCAACGGTGCCCTGGGCGATGGCACGAAAGCGACGCAGAAGACTTTTGTATCCAAAGTGGGCCAATGGCCGTTTTACGTGGCGCCCTATAAAGGCCAGGGGGTGATTTTCGGCTGGATGACGTTCACTACAAACGAACCCGATAGCGATCTGCATGGATTGCTGAACTGGTTCAGACTGCCGCAATCAACGGCTAAGACCTATCCGGCTGGTTTTAACTTCGCCAACGGCATCCAGGCGGTAGGTTCCGCGTTTTCCTTTACCAACGGGGTTCCGTTGTTGAATCTGCCATCGGGCGGAGCGGTTATTCTCCAACAGGGAAATCCGGTGCAGAGCTTTACCAATAATTTCACCTTGGGCAGCGACAACAAAGTGACCAGCGCTGACGGTTTGAGTATGACGATCACGACCGCGTCCGGATTATTCAAAGGCAATGCGCACAATCCGGGCGACGGGAGTTCGGTTCCGATCAGCGGCGTTTTATTGCAGAAACAAAACGGCGCTTTTGGATTGTTTCTCGGGACCGGGCAAAGTGGCGCAGTGTATTTTGGCCCATAAAAGACGCATCAAAAGCGTGGGCATTGACATCCCGCGGGAAGCGAATAGCATAAAACGCAGTGTAATGGCGTGTTCGTCTATCGGCTAGGACACGGCCCTCTCAAGGCTGAAAGACGGGTTCGATTCCCGTACGCGCTACCACTTACCAATGCGTTCATTTCAAATTATATTTAATCCAACCAGTGCGGCGGAATTGGCCAGGATGCCGAAGGAGTTGCAATTGCAGATTCTTGGTGAATTCCGGGGACTTCCCCAGCAGGTGATGTCCACCGAGTTGGAGGAGTTCGGCAAGCTGGAACGCGCCGGAAGGATCCTGCACCGGTTTCGCATCGGTGATTACCGCGTTTATTTCGAGAAACACGAACTGGGTGTGGTGGTGCATCGGATTCTCAACCGTCACACGCTCAAGGATTTTCTGTTCCGGTCTGGTCTGAAAATGGATGAGGATGAAGCGCTACAGCAGAATCCGAAATTCTGGGAAATGATCGAAGCGGCCAAGACGGCGGCGCAAGCCTGAGGGCGGAGGACAGAGGCCAGAAGTCGGAGGTCGGAAGTCAGAGGTCAGCCTTTTTTCGGAACGAACTTTTCGGGCATGGACATCATTTTGCCAAGTCCTCTGCCAATTTCCTCGCCGCGGGCTTGTAGAATCGAATGTTCTCTTTCGGATAGATATTCACAAGCCACAGCGGTATCGAGCCAATGGGCAGTTTCCTGCAATTCGCCATCGGCATCCGACCTCGGCTTCCAGCCTCCTCTCCTCACGCTATGTCTTCGCCTAACTCCACGTTCCAATAGGCTAAATCCACGAAATGCTTCCAGCTGTCGTGCTGATGGAGGCTGAGGTTGATTTGCACGAATGGCCGCCACTTCGGACGCTTGGGTTTGCGGACCAGGTGCATGCCCGCTTCCTGCGGGGTGCGGTTGGCTTTGTGGGTATTGCACTCGATGCAGGAGCAAACAATGTTTTCCCACGTGGTCGGACCGCCACGGTCGCGCGGGATCACGTGGTCAAGGTTCAAATCTTTCCGTTCAAAAATGTGGCCGCAATATTGGCAGGTGTTTTTATCGCGTTCAAAAATGTTATGCCGCGTGAACTTAACTTCCTTTTTGGGCATCCGATCGAATACCACGAGCAAAATCACGCGGGGCACGCGAATGCGGAAGGAAATGGTTTTGACGGATTCCGGATGCGGTTCGCGCAATGAAAAGTCGTACCATTGCGTAAAATTGTAGGTGCGGAACGAGCCATCGTCGGAGCTGAGCACTGCCTGGGCCTGGCCTTGAAATAAGAGGGTGAGGGCGCGACGTGCCGTGCAGATATTGACCGCCTGCCAGAGACGGTTTAAGACGAGAACATGTTGATTTAACATCGAACTCATACCGATCAACCGCCGGGAAAATACACAAGACGTATTGGCGTGTCAACGAAGTGTGAAGTGGCAACCGCTTATTTGGCAAGGCTAAGCCATTGCCCGGGAAGCCGGCGGCTTGCCAAATGTTTGGTGGTCGCGTTATCATGCATCGTCATGAAACGGCTTTTTGCCATCGTCGCTTTGCTGCTGCTTATTCTTCCCTGTGTTCGCGCGGATGGGCCGGATGACCAGTACGTCCAGATTTATAATCTTATCCAGGAGGGCGATTCGCTGGGCGCGAACCAATCGGTGCAGGCGCTGGCGAAATATAATGAGGCGCAGACGGCGTTGCGCCGATTTCAAAAAGTCTATCCGGGATGGAACGAACGCATCGTGAATTTTCGGCTCAATTATCTCGCCTCAAAAATTACGATTCTTTCAGCAAGCGCAGCGGGTGTTTCGAATGCGCCCCCGGCAATCAAGCCGCCGGCTCCGGTTCCCGCGCAAACGGTGACGGCACCCGTGCCGCCGCCGCCGGTCGTTCAAACGGTGGTGACGTCGGCGCCGCCCGTTCAACCGCCCGTTGCGCCCGCGCCGGTCGTTCAGACTCCGCCGCCCGCGGTCGTGTTCACGCCGCAGCCGCAGGTCGCGAGCGACCTTCAGGATCAAATTATTCAATTGCAGAATCAGTTGCGGCAATTGCAGGGCGATAAATCGTTGCTGGAAGCCAAGCTGCGCGAGGCGCTGGCGGCCCGGCCCGCCGGCGCGGACCCGCGTGAATACGCCAAAGCCCAGGAGAGAATTCGTTTCATTGAAAAGGAAAACGACCTGTTGCAGGTGAGCCTCGGCCAGGAGCGGGAAAAAGTTGCGTCGTTCGCGAACTCCAGCCAGTTGGAGCAAACCAAACATGATTTGGCTGACACCAAACGCCAGTTGGCCGAGCAGACGGATCGCACCGCGCAATTAGCGCAGCAAAATATCGCTTTGCAGGCCCAGATAAAAACGCTGACGGCGAGCAACACGGATCTGGTGGCGTTGCGCTCCGAAAATGCGGCTCTCAAAAAGATGGTTGCCGCAAAATCACCCGCTGACGCCACTGCCGCAACCAGCGAACTCAGCCGGCAATTGGCCCAGGCGCAGGCTACGATTACGTCGTTGGAAGCGGACAAGGAAGTGTGGGGCCTCGAAAAGGCGGCGTTGCAAAATCGAGTTAAGCAGCTCACGACAGCATCGGCGGCCGCGGCATCCGCCACGCCCATCTGGGCCCAAGATACTGAACATGTGAAGCAGCTCGAACGCGAGCGCGACGATTTGCGGAAAAAACTGGATGCAGCGCAGAAAGAGCTTTACGGGCGCAATGGGAAAACGACCGCGGCGCGAGTGGATGAACTAGCCAGTCAACTCGAAACGTTGCACGCGCGGCTGGATATCTATGAAGCGAAACCCGTGCCTTATACCCCGGAGGAATTGGCGCTGTTCCAAAAGCCGGATGCGGCCGCGCCGGATACCCATGCCGGTGAGAAATCGGTGCGTGAGCTGCCGGCGGGCACGGTGGACCTGGTGTCGTCCGCGCAGCAGGATTTTTCGGCGAGAAGCTACGAGCAGGCGGAGCAAAAATACCAGGAGGTGCTTCGCCGCGATGAGAAGAATGTGAACACTTTGGCAAACCTGGCGACCATTCAACTGGAAATGGGCCATTTCGACGATGCGGAGAAAAATCTAAGAACCGCCTTGTCGGTCGCGCCGGATGATGCGTTCAGCTTATCGATCCTGGGCAATCTGAAGTTTCGGCAGGGGAAATATGATGACGCGCTCGATGCGTTGAGCCGGGCGGCCAAGGCGGATTCAAAGAATCCGGAAATCCAGAATTTTCTCGGCCTGACGCTCAGCGAAAAGGGCATGAGGAACGCGGCGGAAACGGCTTTCCGCAAGGCGATCATGTTGAATCCCAATTACGGCGGGGCGCAGAACAATCTTGCGGTGTTTTATCTCACGCAGAAACCGCCCTCGGTGGAACTCGCGCGATGGCATTACGACAAGGCAATTGCCGCCGGTTTCCCTCGCAATCCGGAAATGGAGAAAATGATGGACGAGAAAAAAGCTGTGGACACCGCACCGTGATTTAACAGAATAAGGCAAATATGTTTCGCCAATCTTTCGAGGAAATTGCCGTTGCGACCAAGGGTAGGGGGCTGTACGAGTTTACCAAAGAAGTCGTCGATTGGGCGGCGAAGAATAAGTTCAAAGGCGGTCTCATCACACTTCATTTGCGTCATACTTCAGCGTCTTTGTTGATCCAGGAGAATGCCGACCCGGAAGTGCGGCTGGACCTGGAGAAATTTTTTGCGCGCCTGGTGCCCGATGGCGACCCGCTCTTCGTTCACAAGGCCGAGGGTGAGGACGATATGCCGGCGCACATTCGCACCGCGCTCACCACGGTGAATCTCAGCATTCCGGTCCACTACGGCCGTTTGGTGTTGGGGACCTGGCAGGGGATTTATGTCTGGGAACATCGTGCCAGCCCGCATTCGCGACACGTGGCGATGCATTTTATTGGCGAATAAAACTCGCCAAGTCCATCGCCAAGTGGCACTTTCCGCTACACTTTTGATTATGAGTTTTCGTAAACGACTGTTCCTTTTGGCCTGGTTGCTCCCGACCGTGGCTGCTTTTAACTCCGGGTCCATGCGGGCCGCCGATGCTGATACGAATGTCTTTGGCTTCAAGGGGCCGGAGATTTTCCCCCTCGATACCCAGGTGGAATCCCTGCACGTGGCGGACATGGATGGCGATGGCTTGAACGACATCGTCATTGCGAACAATTCGCGTTCGAAAATCAACATTCTCTACAATCAAACGGGCAAGACGAACCTGACGCAAAAAGCCAAAATGATCGGGCGAACGGAGATCAATGAGCTGCCGCCCGACGCGCGCTTTCGCATCGAATCCATTGCGTCCGAGAAACGGATTTCCGGGCTGGTCGTGGCGGACTTGAACGGCGACGGCCGGCCGGACATCGCCTATTACGGTGAGCCGAAGGAATTGGTGGTGCAATATAACCAGGGCACGAATGGCTGGAGCGCGCCGAAGCGTTGGCCCATTGACGATGGGCAGCTTTCGGAAAACGCCATCACGACCGGCGATTTAAACGGGGACCATCTCACCGACCTTATCTTGCTCTCGGACAACTATGTTTATTTCCTGCCGCAAAAGCCGGATCACACGCTTGGGGAACCGCAGAAAATACCTTTCTCCGGAGCGGTCAAGGCAGTGCAGGTGCTGGATGTGGATGGTGACGGCCTGAGCGACCTGCTGCTGGTGAACTGGGAAGACCGGAATCCATTCCGGTTCCGCCTTCAAAAGAAGGATGGCGAACTGGGGCCGGAAGTTTATTTTCCCATGCCTCCGATCCGCTCTTATTGGGCGGACAACCTGGAAACAAATTCCAAGGTGGAAGTGATCACCATCGCGCAAAACTCGGGTCGCGCGCAAATCTCCAGTTTCACGCGGAAGCCCGCCGAACCGTTGTCCGGGAATCTCAGCAAGGGTCAATTGCAGGTGTTACCGTTGAACAAGACCGACAAGGCGCATCGCGGATTGTTGTGGGCGGATGTGAACGGCGATGGATTGCCGGATTTGCTGGTGGCCGAGCCGGAGAATGGCCAGATCTCGATCTATTTCCAGCAAAAGGACGGCTCGCTTTCGAGCGCGAAAACATTTCCGACGCTCGCGGGCGTCACGGACCTGGCGGTGGCGGATTGGAATGGGGACGGCAAGGCGGATATTTTCATGTTGAGCGAGGATGAACATCAAATCGGCGTTTCCCATCTCGACGACAATCAGCGGTTGCCGTTTCCCACCTTGATCCCGGTGGAGGGGCGTCCGCTGGCGATGGAGGCGGGGGCGCTGAAGGCGGGGGCGAAACCGGTGCTGGCGATTATCGTGGACCAGGACGGCAAACGATCGCTGGTCACGCGCACGGCAGAGGGAAAAAGCCAGAGCCAGAAGCTGGACGAAAAATTCAAATCGAATCCGACGAGCATTTCATTTCAGGATGTGGACCAGGATGGGTTGACGGATTTGGTGGTGTTGATCCCTTACGAAAAAGTGAAGGTGCTGCGGCAAGTGGCGGGCAAGGATTTTGAGGAAATAGATGTCTCGGCGCCGGGCGGCGCGATTGAGCAGCCGTGGATGACTTCGTTGGATGTGGACGGCGACGGCAAACCGGAGCTGCTTTTGCCGCAAAAGAACTTCCTGCGCGCCGTGGTGCTCCAGGCGGATAACGCGCTGCAAAGCTCCACCAATCGCGGCGGTTGGTCGTTCAAAGTGAAGGAACAAATCAACGGCACGGCGAGCAATTCGCGAATCGTGGGCGCAGCCGCGGTGTCGAACGGAACCAACGCCACGCCTTCACTCTTCATGCTGGATGCCGAACGCAAGCAGCTCACGTTATGCGAGCGCGATAGCAAAGGCGTCTGGCAGGTGGTGCGGAACCTGGATCTGCCGGTGTCGGATTTCAACAGCTTGCAGTCCGTGGCTTTCGGTGGCAAGACTCCGAACGCGGTTGGCTTTTTCGGTTTGAATAACGTGGCCTGGATTCCGCTGAGCGGGAGTATCTGGGAATTGACCGAGCTCGACGGTTATGAAACACCCATCAAGGACGGCCATTTGGGCGATGTGACTTCCGGCGATTTGAACAACGACGGCCGCAAGGATCTCGTGTTTCTTGAAACGGCCAAGAATTACCTCGACCTCGTGCTCTTTGATGAACACCACAAACTGGTCCCCGCGAATCGCTGGCAGGTGTTTGAAGAGCGCACCTTCCGCAATCGCCGAAGTGATATGCCCGAGCCGCGCGAAGCGGTGGTGGCGGATGTGACCGGAGACGGAAAGAATGATCTCATCGTGCTGGTGCACGACCGGATATTGGTTTATCCGCAGGAGTGAGAAACCGAGTTAGAGAGTTGATGGGTTAAGAGTTGGCGAGTTCGTGCGCGATCGGTCCGCCCTCACTGACTCACTAACTCTCAAACTCACTAACTATTTTCTTAGCCCCGCCGGCACCGGCGCAAACATCTTAAACGTGAGCCCGTCCGGGCTGGAGCTGCCAGTATAAACGCTGAAGCCGAAGTATTTTGAAATCTTGTCGTAGGGCGGCAACAGCGAGAAATCCATCCAGTCTTTGAGGTTGCCGGCATTCGGTAAAATGCCGAGGCCCGGCAGCATGGAATTGCTATTGGTGGAGGAACTGTTTCTCAATACCTCGAACACAGCGCGAGTCGTCTCGGCCTGATTTTCATAACCGAACAGGCCGGTGCTCAATCCGCCGGCCTTGGCGGCGGCATCGGTCAGGCCGGCCGTCTCGCGCAAGGTCTTCTGCTGGCTATCATTACTGCGGAGATATTCCTCGACCATGGATGCGTCGGTCGAAATCGCAACGTAACCGCCGCTCGCAGTGTAATTCAACGACTTTGGCGCGGGAGCCGCACCGGAAAAATTTCCGCCCGGCGCAGGCGCGCCCGGCATTGCCACGGAATAAATCTTGCGCCCCAGAAACTCGCGCTCTTTCGGCGAGGCGCCCTGGGGATTCATCAGCACGAGAAGGTACTTTAGCGCTGCTACCATCTGGTCCGGGTTCGGC
>Ga0193718_1000192_pt1 | contig 14720 bp, 12 predicted proteins | sample U2a1metaG_FD_144918 | JGI IMG/M metagenome (GOLD analysis project Ga0193718, IMG submission 144918) | Soil microbial communities from a riparian zone of the East river system, Colorado, United States - U2a1 | ecosystem: Environmental > Terrestrial > Soil > Riparian zone | place: USA: East River... | reverse complement strand
AGATGGAAATGCTGTCCGCGGTGCGAAATATAATCCGGCAAATGGCAGGACACTCCGGCTACGATATAAATCACTCCGAACCAGAAAGCGAGCGCGTGACGTGTGAGGCGGGTTTTAGTTTCCACAAATTATTATTTTGCCTTGGCGTTCCAGACCGCGAGCGTGTCGGCAGAGCCTTGGGTCCGAATCCCATTGTCGGTGAGGATTTCGTCGGTTGCCCCGAGCGCGGACGCGCGCGGGAAAACCAGCGTTTCGCCAAACCGATTGTCGAACTCAAACCGGATAAATTCATCCTTGGAATCACGCAGGAGCTCAACCAGGTGCGCCAGGTTTTTGATATGCACTCCATTGATGGCTTTCACCGTTTGGTAATAGGGTTCGCCATAGCCGGTGGAAAGCTTATGGGGGAAAAACGGTGAAGGCACGACCACGAGCTCCTCGCCGTCGAAAGCCGGCTTGTCGGCGGAGCGCGCCAGCAATGGGCTGCCCATGGAACTAAACCAGCTCGCGAACCGCCCGGCGCCCGAGCCGGTCAGGAAATTACGGGTCAACTGGGTGGTGGCTTTGGTAAACACGAGCGGCCCATAAATGAAATAGGACGGATAATTGTTACCAAGGTCGGCGATGAGCCGCGGGCGATTTGAGGAAACGGACACTTCGACTGGCATTTCTTTTCCCTTGCGCACGATTGTCAGCGGCAATTTTCCGTTCTTCGCGATTTTCTGCACGAAATAAGTGAAGTGCACGCGCAGATTCGCCCCCAGCTTCACCATCCCCTGATCGTCAACCGATGTGTCGCCAATTTTTGTGATAACGTCCCACTCCTTCAATGGATAATCAGCGTTGGTGCTTTCCGGGGCGTGCACGATGATTCCCTGCACCGATTTATCGACCTTGAGGTAAGCGCGCAGGGCTGAGTTCTCCAGGGTTTGGAAATCATCAAACAACGCGGGCTTTCCGTCGTAATGCCCGTCCTTGACGTCCTGTAAGAATAATTCAATTTCTTCCGAGGGAATGATATAGCCGATGTTGTCGGCTTCATTCAGGCGGCTGAACGCCAACCCAATCATTTGGTCGCCGACGACCGCGGGACCGCCGCTGTTCCCGGGATTGATGGCGGCATCGATCTGGATTCTCAGCCCGGAAACAGGAAAGTTGTAGGGGGCGAATTCGATTCGGGAAACAATTCCCTTCGTGATCGACAAGCTCGTGCCGCCTTCGGGATAACCATACACCATCGCGGCATCCTTGATTTCCGGCAGCCTCTTGGCGCGCGGCAAGGGCGGATGGGTGTCAAAGAATGTCTCGTCATCCAGTTTCAACACCGCGAGATCGATGCCCGGCGCAATCGCCTCTACCGTCGCCGAGATTTTATCGCCGCTTTGGTTCGCCTGAATCTGCACCTGGCTGGCGTACGAGACGACATGCGCATTGGATAGAATGCGTTTGCCTTCGATAACGACACCGCTGCCGGTGATGGAAGACGGAGCGCTCTTGGTCCACGGCTTGAAGACATCGGGATAGCGAACCGTCGAGAAGATTTTAACGACGGAATTTGCGACGGCGTCGAAATTGGTATCGGCGCTGGCGGGCACGGCACTTTCAGTCACGGACTTCGGCGTCACTCCCGCCTTGGGTTCAGGACTGCCATCAGCCGCTCGCAAATACCACGATGGGGCGATGGTGAAGACGATCACAGCTATAGCAATGGACTTTAAAAAACGTGAACGAGGTCGCATGGATTGGATGCTAGGGAAAGTAATGTGGTTCGCAATTCAAAAGGCCCGAAGGGCAGCGGAATTATCTCCGGAGCATTGCCTCCTGCCAGTTTGGAGTTCTGCGCTTACGCAGCTTTGGGCCGCGACCTTTGAATCAATCGGCTTTACTGAAGGGCGGTTCTTCCTGACAATTCCGCGATGTTGAACAACTGCCGGGCAACCGCCGTCGCGCTTTTGTGCTGGTGCAGTTTGCTGTCTGGCATTGGCCAAGCCTCCGAAACGCGGGTTTTATCCGGCTCCCCTTATGTCGTGGATGTTTGGGGAACGGCCGATCGTTTGCCGGATGACACCGTGATTTCGATGGTTCAGGCACATGATGGATATCTTTGGGTGGGAACACTTCACGGCTTGGCGCGGTTCGACGGACTGCATTTCGCGCCGTTTGATGAGACCGACCTGGCCGGCAGCCGGATTGTGCATTTGTTTGAAAGCAGCCGCAGTAATCTATGGGTCGGCACGGATAACGCCGGCATTGTGGTCTTCAAGGAAAACGGCGAGATCGATCGGTTGACGGCAAGACAAGGGGTGCCCGGCGGCCAACTTTCTTCCGCGAGCGAAGACGATAACGGCACGATCTGGATCAGGTTGGCAAATGGCGCGGTCGGGCGATCCTGGAGTAACAGCGTCGAACCGGTTTACGGTCAATTCAGTTTTGTGGTCCCGGAGAAAAACGGCCCTTTGTGGCTGGCCACAGACTCGGAATTATTTCCCATCATCACTCCTCCCGGATCCGCGGCTATGATTTTGCAGCAGAACATGCAAGTGCCGGTGACGGAATTGAAATATCTTCTGGCGAGCAAGAGCGGCGGGTACTGGCGGTTCGCCGGCGGCCGGGTGGAAAAATGGAAGAACAACCGGCGCGAACTGGATTTGGGGCCTTATCCCTGGAGCTCGACCCATCAAGTGATGGCCGCGTGCGAGGATGACCGGGGCAATTTAATCGTCGGCACATATGGTGACGGGGTTTATTGGTTCGATGGGGATGGCAAGTTCACGCACATTTTAAGCGAGTTATCGCATAGTTTTGTTCTCTCCCTGACGTTTGACAGCGAAGGAAATCTTTGGGTCGGAACGAACGGCCGGGGTTTGAATCGGGTGAAGAAAAGGGCGTTTGGTCTTTTGTCGGAATCTAAAGATTCAGTGGTGCAATCCGTCACTCCGGATCGTCAGGGCGGCCTCTGGATTGGGTATAACGGAAATCGAGTTGAACATCTTAAGAACGGAATACCCGAAGAGTTCGGCCCGGTTGATAACCCGCAGGACGCGTCCAGCACCTACGTCAAAACGGTGTTTGTGGATAAAGATGGGCGTGTGTTCGCCGGCATTTTTGGTTTTTCCGGGCCGCGGCTGTTTGAATTTAACGCTGGAAAATTTGTGCCGGTTGCCGGAAGCGACCGGAATATTTCGGCCATCCACCAGGACCGCAAAGGTCAGATTTGGATAGGAACGGAAGGCGGGTTGAGATTGTTGAACGGGAAAGATCTTGAATTAAAAGACGGACTGCCGGCCATGGATGTTCATGCAATCGCCGACGATGCCGATGGCAATTTGTGGGTGGGAACCGGCGGGGGCTTGATCTGTCTGCGCGACGGGCGAATTACCGAATTTCACAAAAAGGATGGATTACCGAGCGAGGATATCTCGTCGTTGCTCGCCGATGCAGACGGCGCGCTTTGGATTGGCACGCGAGGCAATGGTCTCGCGCGTTTTGCGAAGAACCGATGGACATATTACACAACCGGCGAAGGTCTGGCTGGCAACAGCATCGGCTACCTGGTCGAAGACAACGAAACAAATCTGTGGCTCGGCTCGAATTCGGGACTGATGCGGATAACGAAAAAGTCGCTGGATGATGTTGCGAACGGTGTCGCGCATTCGATCAACTGCCGGGCGTATGTGGAGGGGGACGGCTTGCTCACGCGGGAATGCACCGAGGGCTCGCAGCCCGCGGCTTATGCCGAGACCAACGGCACGCTTTGGTTTCCCACGACACGAGGTTTGGTCTTCGTGAATCCCGCGGCGCTCAAACGGAATTTGCAGGAGCCCCCGGTGGTGATCGAGTCCGTGCTGGTGGATCGCCGGCGTCAAAACACCAATCTCTTTGGCGGCAGTCCATCAGAAATTATAGTTCCACCCGGCCGGCGAGACCTGGAAATTCATTACGCAAGCTTGAATCTGGGCGCCGCGGATCGTTCCCGTTTTAAATACCGCCTGAATGAGCAGCAGGAAACCGCATGGACGGATGATGCGAGCGCCAATCGCGTGGCGAGTTACTCCAAGCTGCCGCCGGGCACATATCATTTTCAAGTGACCGCCTGCAATGAAGACGGCGTTTGGAGTTCACATCCCGCCACATTGACGGTCATTGTCCAGCCCTCGTTCTGGCAACAGGATTGGTTTCGAGGCGTGGTAGCGGTGAGCCTGCTCGCGGCCATTGCCGGGCTGGTCTATTATTTTTCGACGCAAAAATTGCAGCGCCAATTGGTGCAAATGCGGCAGCAGGAAACCCTGGAACACGAACGCGGGCGGATTGCCCGGGACCTGCATGATCAGCTCGGCGCGAATCTGACGCAGGTCGCCTTGCTGGCGGAAATGGCCGAGAGTGATAAAAATATTCCCGCTGAGGTGGAAGAACACGCGCAGCAAATTACCCTGACCGCCCGCGAAACCACCAAAGCCCTCGATGAAATCGTGTGGGCGATTAATCCCTCAAACGATACGCTGGAGGGCCTGGTGAATTACGCCGGCAAATACGCCCAGGAATATTTCGCGCTGGCGGGACTGCGTTATCGCGTGGATATCCCGAACCAATTGCCGGACGTGATTTTGGCCCCGGATGTCCGGCACAATGTCTTTCTCGCGTTCAAGGAATCCGTAAACAACGTCGTCAAGCACGCGCAGGCGACCGAAGTCCACATTCGCCTGCGCCTGGACCAAAGCAGTTTCGCCTTCGAGATCGAGGACAACGGCCGTGGACCCGCCGGCGCGGAACAAAAATCCGGCAGAAATGGATTGCGCAACATGCGGAGACGAATGGAAGATGTCGGTGGGAATTTTTCCATTGGCCCGGCAACGGGGCAGGGGACCGTGGTCCGGCTGACGGCGCCAATCAAAATTCGCGGAACCAATGCCCATTAATGTTTCCATAGTCGAAGACAGCGATAAATTTCGCGAGACGCTGGCCCGCGTGCTGAATCGCGCGGAGGGATTTCGCTGCCTCAGCAGTTATCCCAACGCGGAGGAGGCATTGAAAGCGCTGCCGCAGGACAAGCCGAACGTGGTACTGATGGACATCAATCTGCCGGGCATGAACGGTGTCGAGTGCGTGCGCCAATTGAAGGCAGCGGCGCCGGCACTCCAGGTGATGATGCTCACGGTGTACGAGGACACAGAAAATATTTTCAACGCGCTGGCCGCGGGCGCCTCGGGTTACATGCTCAAACGCACCGCGCGCGATGAATTGCTGGAGGCCATTCGGGAAGTGCATCGCGGTGGCTCGCCCATGACCACCCACATCGCCCGCAAAGTCGTGCAATCGTTTCAACGCGCCGCTCCCGCGGCATCGCCGACGGAAATTCTTTCGCCACGCGAACAGGAAGTGCTCGATTGCCTGGCCCAAGGATTTCTTTACAAGGAAATCGCCGAAAAACTGAGCATCAGTTACGAAACAGTCCACACCTACATCCGGCGCATCTACGAAAAGCTCCAGGTCCGCACGCGCACCGAGGCGGTGGCGAAATTTCTACGCGGTTAAAATTTGGTCCGTGTCCCCAGTACTGGTGACTGGAGACTCGAAGCAGAGGTGTTACTCTAATATCGTCATTAGATGCAAAAACGCAGTGTTCCGTGTGTGTAGTGAGGCGTATGTCTGCGGCGCCGCATCAGGTGTGTTGTTAGAGTAGTGAGCGCAAGCTGATTTAGCGCGTGTTCTCAAAGAGGCCGGAGTAGTGTCCGGCCTCTTTTCTTTTTATTTCGCGATTTTCGCGAAACCTCTTGCGCTTGGGGAAAGCTGGTGCATTATTTAGCCACTTCTGGAACGCGGGGTGGAGCAGCCCGGTAGCTCGTCAGGCTCATAACCTGAAGGTCCCAGGTTCAAATCCTGGCCCCGCAACCAATTTAATCGGCCTGAATCGCTGAAAAGTGATTCAGGCCTTTTTCTGAAATACACGAGTCCTGATTGTTCCGCAGGAATCTCACTCGATCACCGGTCTCTCCAGCGCGTGCGAATATGAAATCAGTGATAAGGGAAACACCCCACGGTTATCCCCGGTCTGGTATATGGCGACCCCCGTCATATCATTCTACCATGAAAAATATGGGAAGCTCACAGGCTGGTGAGCCGGGGAACACACCAGCGGAACACGGAATCAATCTACCTCGCAAGCGCATCCTCGTCGTCGATGATGACAGTGATATACGTCGTCTGAATGCTGAGGTGTTGACGGCCTCAGGTTACCATGTGGATGCCGTTGAAGACGGCGCCGCCGGTTGGGAGGCGCTAAATGCCCGCAGCTACGATCTTTTGATAACCGACAACAATATGCCAAGGGTTACCGGCATGGAGTTGATCAAGAAGGTGCAGTTGGCTCGCATGGCGTTGCCCGTCATCCTGGCATCGGGCGCCACGCGCGCGGAAGCGGCGGAAATGCACTTGGCCGCCGCGTTGCCGAAACCGTTCACCCTCGATGAATTGCTGGGCACCGTGAAAAAAGTCCTGGGCGAAACCGATGGCACCTCCGTACAGATCGAATTCCTGCCGAGCCTCTGGCAAAACCAGCCGCCACCCGATGGTTTACGGACGTAAAAAATCTATGCCTGGAACCGGGGACGCGTTCATAAATTTCCTCTGCCGTCGAACATGGAAAAAGATTTCCATTGGGATTCTCGCATTTTGGTCCGCGCGGAGTTCATGCCGCAAGTACGGCAGGAGGTCCAATTCGGTTGCCGAGCCAATAGGCCGACAGAACGCTTTGTTCGCCGACGCCGGCCCTGTGCTTCTCTCCAAACTGATATTTGCCCTTCAATCGCCCGTGTGTCGATTCTGAGATTTGAATTTTTCCGGCTTCGCCGGTTGATTCCAAATGACAGGCGAGGTTGACCGTGTCACCCCAGAGGTCGTAGGCGAATCGCTTGCGCCCAATAACGCCCGCGACGACGGAACCGGTGCAGATGCCAATTCGGAGACGGACCGAGGTGCTATATTGTTCGTTAAGCCGCTCAATCTCCTCTTGCATATTCAGCGCGAGCTCGGCGCTGGCCTCGGCATGGTCCGTCCGGGGAAAAGTCATACCGCCAGCGACCATGTAAGCGTCACCGATCGTTTTAATTTTTTCCAAGCCATGTTTTTCCGCGAGGAGATCAAAGGCCGAGAAGATTTCATTCAATAATTGCACGATCTGCTCCGGACCGACATAGGCCGCCAGTGTGGTAAAGCCGACCAGGTCCGCCAGCAGCACCGTCACATCGGGATAACTATCGGCGATGTTGGTCTCGCCCTTTTTCATGCGTTCGGCGATGGGCCCGGGCAGAATGTTTAACAGCAACTGTTCGGACTTCTCCCGTTCAACCTGAAGCTGGTCGTGAAGATGTTTGGTGTAAACGGCGTTGCCCACTCGCAGGATCACGTCCTGGACATCCACCGGTTTATTCAAAAAATCGTTCGCGCCAACGGCAATGCCCATCAGCCGCTCCTTGCGGTCCGACAACGCCGTGACCATCAGGATGGGGATGTGTCCCGTCTTCCCATCGGTTTTTAGCCGGCGACAAACCTCGAATCCGTCCATTTGGGGCATCATGACATCAAGCAGGATGACGTCCGGCGGATGCTCGGCAATTTTCTGGAGTGCCTGCCTGCCGGTCTCGGCCTCCGTCACTTCATATCCGCTCGCTTCCAGCGGGTCACGCAATAGCGTGCGGTTTTGTTCTTCGTCATCCACGACCATCACGAAGCCCAGACGGCGCGTAGTTGTGGCGGGCAGGGGTTGGATATTCGAGATTTCATTTGGCATAATTTTTTCCTTCCGGGCGAATTGTTTGTTAGTTCGCGGCATCTATTTAATGGTAACTGGCGACGATTCGTGCATCTGCGGGCCGAGGGCGTTGCGAATCGCAGCGAGCAAATCCTCCGCTTCGTAAGGCTTCTCGAAGTAACCCGCCGCCCCCAATTGTGTCGCCCTTTGGCGGAAGCCAGGCTGCTTGCTGGCGGTAATAAAAATCATTGGAATGGGCGTGCGGACGAGAGAGTGGATTTTCTCGGCCACGGTAAAACCATCGCCACCCGGCAGGCCGATGTCCAACAGCATCAAGTCCGGGGGATTGTTGGCTGCGGCACTCACGCCCGTCAGGCCGTCGTGAGTCGCGGTCACCTCATAGCCGGCGGATTTCATCCGGAGCGTCAGCGCCAAGGCAATCTTGCGGTCATCTTCGATGATGAGGATGCGCTTCATTGTTCCATTCATTAGTGGACGGCGGAACGTTTTTGGGCATCCGACAAGTCCGCCATGCGTTTGAATTTACCCTCGATGAATGCGAGAAGTTTTTCGGTATCGAATGGCTTCTCGAACAGGCCGATCGCCCCCAACTCCACGACTTTTTGTTCGAGTTCGGGGCTTTTGGACGCGGTGATGAAAATAATCGGTGTTCCATTGGTTTCCGGTATGCGGTGAAAAGTTTCCGCCAATTGAAAGCCATTACCCCCAGGCATCGAAATGTCCAGCAGGATCAAATCAGGTTTAATGACACGCGCCTGGCTTGCCCCGGCGATCGCATCCGACGCGACCGATGCGTTATAACCATTGGCCGTGAGGCGAATCATTAAAGCCATGGCGATTTTCTGATCGTCTTCGACAATTAGTATTTTTTTCATGTTGTGATTGGTTGGTCCGTTGGATGTTTTGCTTGCAGGGCGCTGGCGATTGCCGCCAGCAGTTTTTCGGTATCGAACGGCTTCTCAAAAAAACCAGCTGCGTTCAAGGCCTTGGCTCTTTCTCTCAGGTCCTCCCGCTTGCTGGCAGTGATGAAGATAATCGGGATGCGGTCCAGCCCGGCATCCTTCAGCACTTCTGCCACGTCCAAACCGCTGCCCGTCGGCATGAAGATGTCCATGAGAATCAAATCGGGACTCCAAGTCTGCGCCCGAAGGTAGCTGCGCAGACCATCCTCGACGATCTGCACCTCATAACCGGCCGCTGTAAGCCGTATTTTCAGAGCGGCAGCAATCTGCCTGTCATCTTCTGTGATCAGTATTTTTTTCATAAATGGGCGTGGTGATATTGTGGGTCTTCATTGGTGAAATAGTTTCAAGCACTTCGTTCTGCGGGCGCCTGGCCGTTTTGGCGCTCTTCTTCAGGAATTGCGTCTCATGAGTTCGGCACACTCGCCGGACGGTTTCAATAAACCGCAGCGGTGGGCTCGGCTTGGCCAACAAGGTGAAAGGTGAGAATTCCATAGCTTTCTGTAGGAGATCGCCGTCGGGATAGCCGGTGTGCACGATGACCGGAATCAGCTCCCAGTTCTTTCTGATTTCCCTCAACGTCCGCGCCCCGTCCATGCCAGCCATCATCAAGTCCAGCACCACCACATCCGGGGTTTTTTGGCGCATTAGCAGCAGGGCTTCATCGCCTCCTCCGGCCGTCGCCACCTCATAATCTTGCTCCTCCAGGATCAGGCGGAGCATTTTGCGCATCGCGTGATCGTCGTCCACGATGAGCACGTACGGGCCTTTTATGCTTATCTGCTTCGGGATCACGAAGGAGAACGTGCTGCCTTTTCCTAGGTCGCTGTCCACCCAGATGCGCCCGCCGTGCAAGCCCACCAATTCCCGGCAAATGTACAAACCCAGGCCCAGCCCGCTTCGTGACTCGGCCGGTTGCTTGTCGTGGTTGGCTTGGAAGAGGCGATCAAAGATCACGGCGAGTTGGTCCTTGGGAATGCCCGGACCGGTATCGTGAACGGCTATCTGGAGGCAGGTGGGATCCATCGGCGCTTCGCTGAGACTTAACCGGATTTTGCCTCCGGCTGGCGTAAACTTGATGGCATTGGCGGTGAGATTGGTCAGCACCTGCAGGATGCGTTGTTTATCAATGGGGACAGGGGGTAAATCCATTTGACAGTCGTAGGTCAGGCTCAAATCTTTTCCCGCCGCTGCCGGAGACAGGATTTCCACCACGCGTTCAATCAGTGCTGCCAAAGGCCACGTGTTGAACTCGATGCTCATTTTGCCGGTTTCCAATCGCGTCACATCCAACAGGTCGTTGATATAGAGGCGCAGTTGATCGCAACTCTCTTTGGCAATGCCCAAATACTCCAATTGAGTTTTGTTCAGCGGACCCGCCAAACCATCCATGACAATCGAGACAAACTCACGGGCAGAAGTAAGCGGTGTCTTCAGTTCGTGGGAGAGAGTGTGGTAAAACTTCTGGATCTCGGTGTTAAGATCGCCAACTTCCTTGAACGATGCCTGCAGCCGCTCCTCCGCTCGTTTGCGTTCGGTAATATCAGCGCGAATGGACACGTATTGGCGAGGTTTGCCGTGTTCATCGAGAAACGGCACGATGGTGTTGTCCACCCAGTAAAATGAACCATCCTTGGCCTTGTTCTTGACTTCGCCTTTCCACACTTTGCCATGCGCAATGGTTGTCCATAGTTCGCGCATGAAATCTTTTGAATGAAAACCTGAATTGATAATGCGATGGTCTTGTCCCAATAATTCCTTGCGGGAGTATTTGGAAATCGCACAGAACTTTTCGTTGACGTAAGTGATTATCCCTTGCGGGTCGGTGATGGCCACAATGGCGTGTTCGTCCAGCGCAAACTTCAAGTCGTTGACCTCTTTGGACGATGCCTTGATCGCCTCATTCTGCATTTCAGCCTGTTCCCGCCGCCTCGCTGCGTCCTGGTGCATCAGGCGGACTTCAATCATGTTGTGAACCCGCAACAATATCTCCGCAAGATCGAACGGTTTGCTGACAAAATCTTTCGCTCCGGCTTTCAACGCGCGCAGTCTGTGATTTGGTTGGGAGGTTTGCACGAGAACCGGAAGATAGCCTCCAACTTCGATTTCCTTCAGTCCCTCCATCACTTGAAATCCATCCAGGCCGGGCATTTGAAGGTCGAGCAGGATCAAGGAATAACGATTCTTGCCGTGCAGCTCGCAGACCGCGTGCGGGTCCTTTGTGGAAGTGACGGAGACGTAGCCCGCACCGCTCAGCATTTGCTCCAGCAGTGCGACATTGGCATCTTGATCGTCAACAATCAGGATCCGGGCGTTAAGAATATCCGACGAACTAATCATGGTTTTGTTTCGGCGTTAATTGCTTTGTCCAACCGGTTTTTCTGCAAGCTCCAGGGCCGCCTTCAGCGTCTCCATGAACTCTTTGATTTTAATGGGCTTGGTGATGTAGCGGAAAAATCCGGCCTCCAAACCCTTTTCGATATCCCGGGCCATGGCATTGGCGCTCAGGGCGATGACGGGAATGTGTGCCGTGGCGGGGTCTTCACGCAGGATTTTCAAGGCTTTGATCCCGCTGATGCCAGGCAGGTTGATGTCCATCAGGATCACTTCCGGCAGAATGGCTCGGGCAAGCTCAATGCCGAGAGATCCGTTCACTGCGGTCAGCAGCCTCAATTCTGGAAACCGCTCGATGAGTTCCTTGACCAGTTGCATGTTCGCCGGGTTATCCTCGACATAGAGCAGGGCGCGCCGCCTCGCGTCGGCCGGCATTTCCCGTTGACCGAAGGCCTCGGCGTCGCTGCTTGGGACCGCAACTCGGGGCGCCTCGGCCGAAATCATTTCGCACCAGAACACGCTGCCCATTCCGACCATGCTTTCCACGCCAATGACGCCACCCATCAGTTCCGCCAATCGCTTTGATACAACGAGGCCGATGCCCGTACCCGCCACGCTGCCGGCCTCCTGGCCGAGGCGATTGAACGGGCTGAATAATTGCGCCAGCTTTTCGGGAGGCAATCCCGCGCCGGTATCTCGGACGCTGAGCCGAACTCGATCCGGGGCTATCGCGGTGCAGTCCACGACCACAGTTCCTTGCTCCTTGTTGTATTTGATCGCGTTGGAAACCAGGTTGATGACAATCTGCTTTAACCGGGTCCGATCGGCGCTGACAAAGACGGGGTTGCCGAACTGGGGAAAAGTCATGCGGATGCCACGCTCTTGCGCCTGCGGCTCCATCATGCTCCGGCAATCCGACATCAGTTCAGACAACGACACGGCTTCTTTCGATAGCGACACTTTCCCCGACTCGATCACGGCAAGATCGAGGACTTCGTTGATCAGCTTCAGCAGATACCATCCGGCCTGGAGAATCTGGGCGATGCTTTTGGTTTGGCTGGCAGTTGGCGGTGGGGAGGCTGACTCCATCAATTGGGCGAAGCCGAGGATCGCATTGAGCGGGCTGCGCAGCTCATGACTCATGCTGGAAAGGAAATCTGATTTCGCGAGGTTGGCTTTTTCCGCCACGAACCTGGCTCTCTCCAATTCGACATTCGTTTGCTGGAGCGCTTGCTCGAAACGTTTGCGCTCCTCCTGGACCTGCTGGCGAGCGGTGTTATCGGTGCCGATCAACAGATAGCCGATGATGGCGTTTTGGGCGTCGCGCAGCGCGGTGACGGAAACCATCGCCGGAAACCGGCTCCCGTCCTTGCGGATCTTCGTCAGCTCGTAGATATCCTCGATCCCGCGACTTGCCTTGAAGGCCAACGCCTCGAAACCAGGCGCGATCGGAGTCGCGCACTCCAGGCTCAACGCTGTGGCGCGTGCGATAACTTCCTGGGGATCGTGGAGGTCGGCGGGCGTGATCTTGTTGACCACTTCCGCGGCCGTGTACCCCAGCATCCGCTCGGCGCCGACGTTGAATATCTGGATGACGCCCTTCGCGTCCGTGGCGATGCACGAGAAGTTGGCGCTGTTGAAAATCGCGCTCTGCAACGCTCCCGCCTTGAGCAGGGCGGCTTCCGCCAGTTTGCGCGCGGTGTTATCGGTGCCGATCAACAGATAGCCGATAATGGCGTCCCGCTCGTCACGAAGTGCCGTAACCGACACCACTGCCGGGAACCGGCTCCCGTCCTTGCGGATATAAGTCAGTTCGTAGATGTCTTCAATCCCGCGAGAAGCCTTGAAGACCAATGCCTCAAAGCCGGGCGTAATCGGAGTTCCAAGCTCCACGCTCAGTGCCGTGGCGCGCGCGATGATTTCCTGCGGATCAGAAATATCGGCCGGGGTGATCTTGTTCATCACGTCGGCGGCCGCGTAGCCCAGCATGCGCTCCGCGCCAACGTTGAAGATCTGGATGACGCCTTTGGCGTCCGTGGCGATACTCGAGAAATTGGCGCTGTTGAAAATCGCGCTCTGCAAGGCTCCCGCCTTGAGCAATGCTTCTTCTGCGCGCTTGCGGGCGCTATTGTCGGTGCCGATCAGAAGGTAGCCAATAATCCCGTTCCGCGCGTCGCGCAGTGCCGTGACGGACACCACCGCCGGGAATCGGCTCCCATCCTTGCGGATATAAGTCAGTTCGTAGATATCCTCGATCCCGCGCGAAGCCTTGAAGACCAAGGTCTCGAACCCCGGTGCAATCGCGGTCTCCAGTTCCTCGCTTAACGCTTTGGCGCGCGCAATCACTTCCCGCGGATCGGAAATCTCGGCCGGGGTGATTTTGTTCACGACGTCGGCGGCCGTGTAGCCCAACATCCGTTCCGCGCCGACGTTGAAGATTTGAATCACGCCTTTCTCATCCGTGGCGATGCTGGAGAAATTGGCGCTATTGAAAATAGCGTTCTGCAGGGCTCCGGCTTTTAACAGCGTCTCCTCGCGCCGAACTTCGGCTATGATCTTCACCGTTACAGGGTCACTGGCGAGATTGGTTTTTTGCTCCATATTTGTTCCGTTCTTAAATTACGATTGGGCTTGTTTCGTCCACATCCTCGGTCGGTAATAACAGATACGCTGCAGGTGCTAAGAGGAATACGCTGTCTGGAAAAGCGAGATTGTAACACAGTTCTGTCCCATAAGCTCCGCGCAGCTTTTTATCTCGCTGTCCCATTCCTGATGAGGCATGGGACCGTGATGAGCGACGACCGCCACCAAATACGAGGAGGACATCACGAAAACAGCGCTCGCAGGGCAAAAAGCGAATTGGAACACAAGAGTTTCTAAGCACTCGCTGAACCACAACCGGCGCAAACCTGAATGCGTCCGTCTTCATTCTCGCGTAAACACTAGCCCACCCTGGCTTCAGCTGACCTGGAATGAAAGGCTGCCGGCCCGTGTCGCCGACTTCACCCGCGACTGGGTCGCCGTCGAGAATGTCGCGGATTTTACGTGGCATAATTTTTTCCTTCCGGCGGAGTGTTGGTTTGTTTACGGAGTTTTCCCAACTCGATGAATCGCGTAATGGTTGCTACGAATGTTCTGGTGTCCACGGGTTTGGTCAGATAGCCATCGCAGCCGGCATTGAGAGCAAGTGCCTCGTCGCCCTTCATTGCGTGGGCGGTGAGTCCGACAACGGTTAGTTCGCGGGTAGCGGAACTGGCTTTGAGCTCTTTGGTCGCGCACAGGCCATCCATGCCGGGCAGACTGATGTCCATCAGCACCAGGTCCGGCCGAATCTCCCGGGCTATTCGCACCCCTTCTTCACCCGTCTGCGCTGAATAAACAACGAAGCCGCTCGCTTCCAACAGATCGGTGGCCAGCTCAAGGTTCAAGAGGTTGTCCTCGACGATAAGTATTTTGCTGCCGGTCATAAGTTTGGTTCCGTCGCCCCGGCCTCGGCGTCCATGGCACCCAGGCGTTCCAATTCCACCAGCAGGCTTCCCCGTTCGGTTTTCGAAGTAATCGCCTGGACATGGCCGGCCAGCCGCTGACGTTCCTCCTCATTGAGCACGGTGCCCGTTTGGATCAGAATAGGGATGTCCTTCGTTCTCAATGAGGAG
>Ga0193718_1000191_pt1 | contig 14752 bp, 8 predicted proteins | sample U2a1metaG_FD_144918 | JGI IMG/M metagenome (GOLD analysis project Ga0193718, IMG submission 144918) | Soil microbial communities from a riparian zone of the East river system, Colorado, United States - U2a1 | ecosystem: Environmental > Terrestrial > Soil > Riparian zone | place: USA: East River... | reverse complement strand
ATCCAAAAGTTTTACCCAAGTCTTTTCCCGCGCGACGATATCGTAATATTTCTCGGTGCATCCATCTTCATCACAGGCAGCACCATTTCTTAACCGCTCAAGGGTCGTCTGAACCAACGCCGCCGTTTTCTTTGCATCTAGCTTTTTAAGCATCTTAATAAACTCCTTAACATCTTCAGCCGGCTGATTCTTAAGACAATCGAAACCGTCACTTTCCAGGGCGATGTTCATAGCGTAGAAAGTGAAGAACGCTTTTTCTTTCGGCGGCATTTTCCATTGTTGAATCGGAAGACCAATAAAATGCAAATGATAGCGTGATTCCATCCACATGCCCAGAGACTCCAAACCTTCTTTCGCCTCTTCAACTGTGATCTCGTCGTTCATATGGGCTTACGCGTCCAGCACCAAATTTGATTTCGGTTTGCAGATGCACGTCAAACACGAGCCGGTCTCGGCGCTGGCGCCTTGCGACGCGAGATATTCCACGTCGCCGGATTTGATTGCCACGAGGCACGTGCCGCAATTTCCGGCGCGACAACCGGCGTCTATTTTTACGCCGCGCGCCTCGGCGAATTCCAGCAATGAGCTGAGGCTGGGATCCCAATGATGCGTTTTGTTTGATTTGCCGAAGGTGACCGTAATCTTCGAGAGCATCATGGTATCGCTCGAGGACACCGCCGGCGCGGCCTTCTTCACCGACGCGGGGCCAAATGCCTCGAAATGAACATTCGCGTCCGGCACGCCCCATTCGGCGAGTCCGTCCGTGACGCTTTTCATGAAGGCACCGGGGCCGCAGAGGAAATAATCGTAGTTGTTGGAGGGTAGTAATTGTTTGAACAGATCGACCGTGACCCGGCCTTCGTGCTGGTAATCCTTGTCTTTCGCGTCGTCCTTGCCCGGCTTGCTGTAACAGACGTGGAGGTGGACATTTTCGTGCGCGGCGGCGATTTTTTCGAGGTGGTCCTTGAGAATGTGTTCCTTGCGATTGCGCGCGCCGAAGAAAAACCACACTTCACGCTTTTGTCCGCTCTCCACAATGGCATTGAGCATACTGACCATGGGCGTGATGCCCACACCGCCGGAAATCAACACCACCGGTTTCTCCTCAGCCATGTCCAAAAAGAAATGGCCGCTGGGCGCTTTCACATCGAGGATGTCGCCGATCTTGACGGTGTCGCAGAAATAGGAGGAGGCGATGCCGCATTTGGCGCCTTCGCAATCCGGCGGTGCCAGCGCTTTCTTGATGGTCACGCGATAGCAATCGGGCCGATGCGAATCCGAAAGCGAGTAACAGCGAATCACCGGCTTGCTCTGGCCGGGGAGATTCAATTGAAACGTAATGTATTGGCCGGGCTTGAATTGCGGCAACGGGCGCCCGTCGTGCGGCGCGAGATAAAACGAATTCACGTCCTCGCATTCGCAAACTTTTTTGACGACCTGAAATTTTCGCACGCCGTTCCAGACGAGTTTGATTTGTTCGACTTCCCTGGTTTTTGCCTTCGCGGTTTGGATTTCGATTTTTAAGCGTTGGCGTTCCAACGATTGTTGCTCGCGCTCGAACGAAAGTCGGCGCAGCGTGCCGTAGCACAGCGACGCAGCGTAAATAGTTAAAAATCCCAGGAGGAGATAACCGACTAAGAGGCCGACATTTCCCCCAAATGCAGATTGCATCTGTTGTATAAGGGATTGCATTTCTAAGGCGCAGAATATAACAAGGCGTTGTGCCCGGCAAACATTTAACTCGGTTCTCCCGGCATTCTCCGAAAGAAAAGCGGCGGAGGGCCGCCGCAGTCCAAAACCTGGCGGACACTCCGACGCTCCTTGACTCGCGCAAGCGTCTTGGACTGCGCCAGCCCTCTGGCGCTTTCGTTCTGGCAGCCCTATCGGTGATGTTTCTGCTGCCGACAGTTCTTGCCGAGGTCACAAACTCGATTGCCGCACCCAAATTCCTGGGCTCGCAAAGTTGCAGTTCGAGCAGTTGTCATGGGGGTGCGGGCGAAAAGAGCAATCAATACACGATTTGGTCCACGCACGATTTTCATCATGCGCGACCGTATGCGACGCTCGAAACCGCGCGCTCCGAGCGGTTGGCCGAGGTTTTGAAAATCGGCAATCCTACGCAAAGCGCGCGTTGCACCGTCTGTCATGCGCCCTTTGCCACGGTTCCCGCCGAGCGCCTCGGTCACGATGTTGCGATCACTAAGGGTATTTCGTGCGAAAGTTGCCATGGACCGGCGGAAAACTGGATTCGCTCCCATACGCGACCTGATTACAAACACGCTGACCGCGTGGCCGCCGGGATGCGCGACCTAAAAAACCTTTATGTCCGCGCGAACACCTGTGTTGCCTGCCACCAGAACATTGATCCCGAAATACGCGCGGCCGGGCACCCGGAATTGATTTTTGAATTGGATGGGCAATCGGTGACGATGCCGCGGCATTGGCGCGAGACAAATTCCAGCGCTCAAATCTGGTTTGTCGGCCAGGCGGTGGCGGCGCGTGAAATGAGTTGGGAACTATCGAACCAAGCATCCCCCGACCGCGAACTGTCCGAACGGCGGAGCGCACTCGTGTGGATTCTCTCTTATCAGCAAAATTCTCCGATGAATCTTTCTTCGCCGAGCCGCGAAGATTTCAAACAAACACAGGCGAGTTACGACCGTTTCGCCCAACAGTTTGCCGACGCTGACAAATTCCCGGTTGACCCAGCAAAGACGGTTGGTTGGCTGGCGAACGCAGGCGATACCTTCACGGACAAAAACATTTCGACCTCTCACCTGGCGCGTCGAGCTGAACGGCTGGTGCTCGCGCTGGACCGCCTCGTTCCAGAACTTCCCGGCGCGGCAACCAATCCCGCCGTCAACCAATCCCTGAGCAAACTTTTCGCCGACGCCCAATCGCTGCCTGACTTTGATCCGAAACTATTCGCGGAGGACCTGAAAACATTTCATTCCAGTGTCGCCGGCTTTCTGGAACCAAAATAGGCGCAGCCTCGCGCTGCTCGCCTTTTGCCTGAGCGCCACGCTCGTGACGGCGCAGACGAACTCGACGCCGGATACCAACGCCCTCGCGCCGCATCAGTTCATCACGACGAATTCGCCGCCGCAGTCGCCGGCGCTATTCACGCCGGACTTCGGCGTCCCGCCGTCGCGTTACAATCCAAGTGCGGCGTCCAAACCGGTCGTCGGCAAGCGTTGGACAACAAATACGCCTCCCGAACCGGTCGCACCGCCAGTTTTTAATCCTGACCCCGGCGCGATGTTGAAATCGCAAGCGACGAATACGCCCTTTTTTACAAATTCATATTCTCCGCCACCCGCTTACACTGGAGAACCGATTCCACCCGCATTGGTTTTGCCCCGGTCGAATGTGCGAAGCGAACGGGTTGAACTGACGAATTCGCCGGCCGGCCGCTATGGGCTGGAACCGCTGCCGCCCGGCCTCGAATTGCCGCGGACCAACGCGCGAGGCAATCTTTACATCAAGGAAAAATGGGAGAACCCGGGCTATCCCATTTGGCACGACAAGTATCCGTTGCCGTCGTTCGCGGAACCCGAAACGAATCGGTGGCGCATCGGCTTCATCCCGTGGCGTCGTTATACGAGCGGCGACATCGAGCAGCCTTACGAATCGCCGAAGCCCATGTTGTGGCGGCCTTACGCGCAAAGCGTTCTCAAGGGCGACGCGCCCATTTTGGGCCAGGACATTTTTCTGGATTTGACCGCCGCGTCCGAGACGACGTTTGAACTGCGCCGCGTGCCGACGCCCAGCGGTGTCAGTTCTGCCAATCCGAACAGCGCGGAATTTTTTGGCCGCAGCGAGCAGTTGTTCGTGCAAAACAATTTTTCGTTCACGGTGGATTTGTTCAAAGGCGAAACGGTTTTCCAACCGGTGCATTGGGCCCTTCGCCTCGAGCCGGTCTTCAACGTCAATTACACCGACACGCGCGAGAACAATGTCATCAATCCGAATCCCCAGCGCGGCACCGATCGCTACGATGATTTTGTGGCGCTCCAGCAGGCATTCGTGGAATTACATTTGGGCGACCTTTCGGAAAATTATGATTTTTTCGCGACCCGCCTCGGCAACCAGGCATTCAATAGCGATTTTCGCGGATTTATTTTCAATGACGTGAATCTCGCGGCGCGGCTGTTTGGCAATTTCGACAACAACCGCTGGCAATACAACGTCGTCGTGTTCGACATGGACGAGAAGGACACGAATTCGGAGCTGAACAAGTTCGCACGGCGCGGGCAGAATGTTTTTATCGCGAACGTGTATCGCCAGGATTTCATCTGGCACGGTTACACCGCGCAATTGAGCTTGCACGCGAACTTTGACCATGGCGGCACGCATTACGATGAAAACGGGAACCTCACGCGCCCCGCGCCCATCGGCACGGTGGTGCCCCACGATGTGGACGCGTTTTATTTCGGCTGGGCGGGCGATGGCCACATCGGACGGCTCAATCTCAGCCATGCGTTTTATGAGGTTGTGGGCCGCGACAGTTTCAACGGGCTCGCCGGGCGGCCGGTGGACATCAACGCGCAAATGGGCGCGCTGGAGCTTTCCTACGACCGGGATTGGATTCGTTACAAAGCGTCGCTGTTTTATGCGTCAGGCGATGACAAGGCGACTGATGGCACCGCGCACGGCTTTGATTCGATCGTGGACAATCCGAATTTCACCGGCGGGCCGTTCAGTTGGTATGTGCACCAGGGATTCAATCTCGCGGGCACCGCGGTGGGATTGAAACAACGCGACAGTCTCATCCCGGATTTGCGCACGAGCAAAACCGAGGGGCAGGCGAATTTCGTGAACCCCGGCGTGTTGCTGCTGGGCATTGGCACAGAAATGGATCTCACACCGAAATTGCGCAGCTTCATCAATGCGAATTACATCCGCTTCATGGAAACGGATCCGCTCAAGACCGCACTGCTCACCGACAAAGTCGCCCACGAACTCGGATACGATTTGAGTCTGGGCTTTCAATATCGCCCGTTCCTGACGGACAACGTCATTATCTCGACCGGCTTTGGGACGTTGATTCCGGGCGCCGGCTATCGTGATATTTATAAGACCAGCACCGACCCGGTCCCCGGCTACGGCTCGCGCGGCCGCGGGCGCGTGGATGATTTTCTTTACAGCGCGGTGTTGTCCGTGACATTTACTTATTGAAGGACACGATGAGTTTTAAAATTAACTCGCGCGATTACGGATGCCGCCGAATTTTTAGCCCGTCAGGGCGAAAGAAAATAGCCCACCGCTTTAGCGGTGGGTGCGAGAAGAATCTCCCAAGTCCCGAAGGGACGACAGAATCATAAAACCATGCACGCGTTCACGAGCAGCCTATATCATTGTGTCTGGAGCACAAAAGGTCGCCAACCGGTTCTAACACCCGAAACCCTAAGCCGTCTTTGGCCGTATCTCGGCGGCATCGCTCGCGCGAACAAAATGGCTGCACTTGCAATTGGCGGCGTGGCTGACCACGTCCATATCTTGCTTTCACTGCCAACGACGCTCACACTCTCAAAAGCAATCCAAATACTGAAAGGCAATTCCTCAAAATGGTTACACGAGGATTTTCCGGAACTCCGGTTGTTTGCCTGGCAGGAAGGATACGGAGCTTTCACGATTGGAATGTCGGGTGTCGATGACACAAAAAACTATATCGCCACACAAGTCGAACATCACCGGAAGAAAACGTTCCAAGAAGAGTTTCGTTCTTTTCTGGACAAGCATGGTTTGCCGTATGATGACGCAACCTTGTGGGACTAACTTCTGCCGTCCCTGCGGGACTCGGCGGCGCGCGGGCGTTCATCCCAGCGATGAATCGCTGGGCTATTTTCTTTCGTCCTGGCGGACTAGGGCCGTTGCTCTGACGACGTATATTTTGTTCACGCTGATCGTATCGCTTACGCTTTACGCGGGCCCTGGCTTCGGTCCTCCCATTTCCGTGCCTCACGATTTGGCCGAAACAAATGCGCATCCGTTGCCCGCGCGAAATTGGATCGATCAAACGCGCGACGACGCGATGCACAAAAGCCTCGGTTGTCTTGAATGCCACAAAGGCCTCGAAAATCCATCCATGCACGTGAGCCAAAATGTCGTGCTCGGTTGCATCGATTGCCATGGCGGAAATCCCTCGCCCGGGCTCACCCAACGCAAGGCGCATATTCAACCGTTGCATCCGGAATTCTGGCCGACATCCGCCAATCCCGCCGATGCCGATGTGATGCTGAACCACGAATCGCCGGAGTTCATTAAGTTCGTGAACCCCGGCGATTTGCGGGTGGCGCAAAAGACCTGCGGCGTCTGCCATCAACAAGCGGTTGAACATGTGTGGCTTAGCATGATGAATCACGGCGCGATGCTTTGGGGCGCCGCCCTATATAATAATGGCGCATTCCCGCTAAAGAATTATCGCTTCGGCCAGGCTTATGGGCCGAATGGCGAACCGCTTAAGCTTATCAATCCGCACACACCGGCCCCGGAAGAGACGCGATTGCACGGGATTTTGCCATTCATTGAACCGGCGCCGCGCTTTCCGATTGGACAGCCGAGCAATATTCTTCGCATTTTTGAAAAGGGTGGCGAAAGGCAATTGCAACTGGGTGTCCCAAATCCCGAAGAAGAACCAGGTCATCCGGCGCGCCGTTTGTCCGAGCGCGGACTTGGCACGTTGAACCGAATCGATCCGGTTTTTCTCAACATCCAAAAAACGCGCTTAAACGATCCCTTGCTGGGTTTCATGGGGTCGAACAATCATCCGGGCGATTACCGCAGCAGCGGCTGCTCGGCGTGCCACGTGATTTATGCGAACGACCGTTCGCCCTCGCAATCGGGTTGGTATTCGAAATATGGCAACCAGGGTCTTAGCTTTAGCGGCGATCAATCCGGCTTGCGCCACGATGAGCGCGGTCATCCGATTCACCATGAATTGACGCGCGCGATTCCGACCAGCCAATGCATGAACTGCCACATGCACCAGGGAAATCTTTTTGTGAATCCGTTCCTCGGCTACACCTGGTGGGACCAGGAGAGTGATGGCGAGTTCATGTATCCGAACCCGGCGAATCCGATCGCGAACGATCCGCATTTTCGCGGCAGCCGATCGCTCGCGCAAATGACGCAACAGCACGATCCGACGGATGAGGAATTTGTTAAATCCATTCGCAACAATCCGGAGGCCGCGGCGGCGCGCGGGTTGTGGGGCGATTTGGATTTTCTCGAAAAAACCGCGGAACTAAATCCCCAACTAAAGAACACGCAATTCGCGGATTATCACGGCCATGGTTGGATTTTCCGTGCGGTATTCAAACACGATCGCCAGGGCAATCTGCGCGATCTCGATGATAATATTATTTCTCACGACGATCCTGATAAATGGGCGAAAGCGGTTCATCTGAAGGACGCGCACCTCGCGCACGGGATGCAATGCGTGGATTGCCATTTCGAAGCGGATGCACACGGCAACGGCAACCTTTACGGTGAACCGCGAGCCGCGACGACCATCGAATGCATTGATTGCCATGGAACCGTTTTGAAACGACCGACACTGGTGACCACGGGCAATGGCGGGCAGATTGATTTGAACCAGAGTTCAACACCGTGGGGTCCGCGTTTTATTTGGGAAGGCAAAAAACTTTTTCAACGTTCGATGATGAGTCCCGACGTGCGCTGGGAAGTTCCGCAAACGCTCGACACGATCGATCCCGCGTCATCGCACTACAATGCGAAATCGGCGTATGCGAAAACGATGCGGCGCGATGGGAAAACGTGGGGCGCCGTCCCGGTTGGAGAGATGTGCCCTCGCGAGCTCGCGCACGACAATTCGAATATTTCCTGCCAGGTCTGTCACAGTTCGTGGGCGACAAGTTGTTTTGGGTGTCACCTGCCGATGCGCGCCAACCAGCGGATGCCGCTCGACAAATTCGAGGGCACCACGTCGCGCAATTTCACCACTTACAATCCGCAAGTGGTTCGCGATGATGTTTTTCAGCTCGGCATTGACGCCACTTATAAAAATCATCGGCTGGCGGTTTTGCGGTCATCGTCCGCGGTGGTCGTCGGGTCGCAGAATGCGAATCGCGAGTGGGTTTATTCGCAGCAACAAACCGTCAGCGCGGAGGGTTACAGCGGCCAGGCGTTCAACCCGCATTTCCCGCACACCACGAGCGGCGCCGGCACGACCAAGACTTGCACGGATTGCCACCTTTCGAAGGAGAACGATAACAACGCATGGATGACGCAATTGCTTGGCTTCGGCACCGGGACGGTGAATTTCTTTGGGCGTTATGCTTACGTGGGCGAAGGGAAAAATGGTTTCGACGCCGTGGCCTGGACGGAGCGCGAGGAACCGCAAGCCGCGCTCGGCAGTCATTTGCAAAAAATTGCCTACCCTTCGAATTATGTGCAGCACGTCGAGGCGAACCACGCCGAATTGAAGGAAGCGTATCATCATCACGGCAAGGAAATCCTGGATCTGACGTTGCGCGGCGAATATCTTTACACGGCGAACGGCGAAGCTGGATTTGAAGTGTTCGATGTCGCGAACGTGGACCAGAAAGGCTTTTCCGAACGCATCGTGAGCTCGCCGGTCTCGCCGCTTGGCCAGCGGACCTACGTGAAAACGAAATATGCGACATCCGTGACGCTGCCCAGCACGCTTGGGATAGATCCGTTGCGGCAACATTATCCAAAAATCTCCCAGGCGGAAATTCGCGCGGGTGAAACGGCGGATATTTACACGGATAATGAAGAGCAACCCATCAGCCTCACCTACGCGTGGGTCTTCATCACCGATCGCGAAGAGGGGCTGGTGATGTGCAGCGTGGGAACGCTGGTGGACGGCGCGCCGGATAATAATTTTTTGGATAAGGAAAAAATCATTCGTTACAACCCGGACGGCAAACTCTCCGGCGCGATGCACTCCTTCATGGCAGGAACGAATTTATATGTCGTCGGAAAAAATGGCCTCTTCGTTCTGGGCTTGAGCAATACGGAATTGAAAGCGCCAACGATGGTTTCTGGATTGAGCAACGGCGAATTCAAAAACCCGCGCGCGGTGGGAGTGCAATTTCGCTACGCCTTTGTGACGGACGACGAAGGATTTAAAGTTGTGGACATAACCGACCCGGCCAGGCCGAAGCCAATTCCGGGCGCCACCGTGCCGCTCAAGCATGCCCAGCGCTTTTATCTCGCGCGCACTTATGCGTATGTCGCCGATGGCGAAGACGGTCTCGCGTTTATTGATATCACCAACCCGGAAAAGCCAACGCTCGAACGCCTTTACACCGCTAATGGCGCGCTCAACGACGTCCGCGCCGTCCAGGTTGGTTCCATCAACGCCTCGGAATTCGCGCTGGTCGCTGACGGGAAGAATGGCTTGCGCGTGCTCCAACTTATCTCGCCGGAAAACGTTCCCGGCCACATGGGTTTCAGTCCCGCGCCAAATCCAAAATTAATTGCGACGCATCCAACCAGCGGTCCGGCCGTGGCGGTTTCGCGCGGCCTGGACCGTGATCGCGTTGTGGATGAAACCGGAAACCAAACCGTCGTGTTTGGCCGCCGCGGTTCGCGTCCGTTTCACCTCGATGAAATGGAGAAGTTTTATCGCCACGAAAATGGAGAGCCTTATCGTGTCGAAGACGTGACCGTTAAAGACGGAAAGCTTGCCGCTCGCGACGGAAGCGAGTTGCCGGCACCCGCCCAATTTGAATCGACTCCAGAACCCAAAACCATCCACAATCCACAAAATCGCCTGGTCCGCAGGGGCAATTAAATATGAAAAGAATTTATTTCGTCGCAGCCGCGTTGTTCTGTGTTTTTGCATTCCGCGCGCATTCGGAAGACGCACCTCCTGTGCGCATCGCCATTATCGGCCTGAGCCACGATCACGCGTTCGGTTTTCTTCCGCGATTAAATGGCCGCCCGGACGTCGTGTTGGCGGGCATTGTGGAAACGAACACTGACTTGATCACGCGTTACAGCAAACGATTTCACCTCGATCGGTCTCTTTTTTATCCGAGCATAAAAGAGCTCCTGGCAAAAACCAACGTGCAGGCGGTTGCCGCGTTTGGCAGCGTTTTCGATCATCGGCAGGTCGTGGAGGAATGCGCGCCGCACCACATTGATGTCATGATGGAGAAGCCGCTGGCGGTAAATATGAAGCACGCTCGCGCCATCGAAACTGCCGCGCGCAAAGGGAGGATTCAAATCATCGTCAACTACGAGACGACCTGGTATCCGGGCAATCAGGCTGCGTATGACATCGTGCACCGCCACGAGATTGGCGACGTGCGAAAGATCGTGGTTCACGATGGGCACTCCGGCCCGAAAGAGATTGGTTGTTCCACAAATTTTCTTAATTGGCTGACGGACCCGGTTCTCAACGGAGGGGGAGCCGTGGTTGATTTTGGCTGTTACGGCGCGGATTTGATGACGTGGTTGATGAATGGCGAGCGTCCGACTTCCGTCTTCGCAGTGACGCAACAGATCAAACCGGACGTCTATCCGAAAGTGGACGATGAAGCGACCATCGTGGTGACCTATCCGAAAGCGCAGGGAATCATCCAGGCATCGTGGAATTGGCCATTCAATCGCAAAGACATGGAAATCTATGGCCGCACCGGCAGCGTGATGGTGCCAAACAGCGACTTGCTGCGCGTTCGAATAGCGGGCAATGAAAAAGAACATGAAGAAACTCCCGCGCCCCTGACCAAACCAAATGACGATCCCCTCTCCTACTTGGTCGCCGTCACGCGCGGCGAAATCAAAACCTCCGGTCTTTCCTCTTTGGAAATAAATCTCGTGGCGATGGAAATCCTGGACGCTGCGCGCGAATCCGCGAAAACGGGCAAGCGTGTCGAATTTGGGCCTGCCTCGGAAAAATAGAGTAAACTGATCTTCCTCTGTTCAAACTCTTTCGGTGGACGGCCGGCGGGTTTGAGTTACGGCACGCCGACTGCCAGACTGCGCTACAAGTATCTTTGCCGGGTCTTATTGATATTTTTTTGACACCCAACCGCCAGTAATTGATTACCTAAATTACCGCACCGCATGCAGGTTGAATGCATGACGGACGTAATTTATATCGGAGTTGTGGTGGCCTTCTTCCTGGTCAGCGAGTTGTACGCTTACTGGTGCGAAAGGCTTTAAGGAGCACTATGGAAAACCTCATTGTTGGATTGATATCCCTGGCGTTATTCGCGTATCTGCTGTTCGCGATGATTAAGCCGGAAAAGTTTTAATTGATTTGATTTATGCAAACTTCCGGCTGGATTCAACTCGCACTGTTCGTAGCCGCGCTGGTGCTGATTACGAAGCCCATGGGCCTTTACCTCGTCAGGGTTCTGGACCCAAACGGCAAAACGTGGCTCGACCGGCTGTTCAGGCCTTTGGAACGGCTGACCTATCGCGTCATGGGCGTGCGCGCAGATGAGGAACAAGATTGGCGAAAATACACCTGGGCCATGTTGTTGTTCAGCCTGGTGAGTTGCCTTTTCACTTACGCGATTCTGCGTTTGCAGGACAAATTGCCGTTTCAATCCCTGTTGAATCCGCAAGGCCTTCCCGCATTGGTGCCACATCTCGCCTTCAATACCGCCGTGAGTTTTACCACCAATACCAATTGGCAAAGCTACGGTGGCGAATCCACCATGTCCTATTTTTCTCAGATGGTGGCCCTTACGATTCACAACTTCACCTCGGCGGCGGTGGGCATCGCGCTCGCCGCAGCGCTGGTGCGAGGCATTTCGCGGCACTCGACGCGGCTGCTCGGCAATTTCTGGGTGGACCTGGTTCGCCTCACTTATTACTTGCTGCTGCCCCTGTGTGTGGTGTTCGCCCTGTTTCTTGTGTCCCAGGGGATGATTCAGAATTTTAAGCCCTACACGAAAGCGAAACTCGTGGAGCCGATGAAAATCTCCGTCGCCAAAACGGACAAGGATGGGAAAGCCGTTGTGGATAAAGACGGCAAACCGGTGATGGAAGATCAAATGGTCGAGGAACAAACGATTGTGCAAGGCCCGATGGCGTCGCAGGTCGCGATTAAAATGCTCGGCACCAACGGCGGTGGTTACGCGAATGCGAATGCTGCGCATCCGTTTGAAAATCCGACACCCCTTTCGAATTTCATCCAGATGTTGTCCATCTTCGCCATCGGGAGCGGATTGACGTATTACCTGGGCCGGATGGTAAAGAACCAAAAACACGGCTGGGCGGTTTGGGCCGCGATGATGATTCTATTTCTGGGCGGCACGTTATTTTGTTGGTGGGCGGAAGTGAAGGGAAATCCTATCCATCAACACCTCGGGGTGGTCGTGGCTGACGGGAACATGGAAGGAAAAGAAGTCCGCTTCGGGCTCTTTAATTCCGCGTTGTTCGCCACGATCACCACCGACGCCTCCTGTGGCGCAGTGAATGCAATGCACGACTCGTTCACCGCGCTCGGCGGTTTCGTGCCACTGTTTAATATCCAGCTTGGCGAAATCATTTTCGGCGGTGTGGGCGCGGGGCTTTACGGAATGATCGTCTTCGTCGTGCTCGCCGTGTTCATCGCCGGGCTCATGGTGGGCCGCACGCCGGAATACCTGGGCAAAAAAATTCAATCGTTCGATGTCAAGATGGCGATGCTGGCGCTGCTCATTCTTTGCATTTCCATCTTGGTCTTCGCCGCGGTCGGTTCGGTGAGCCAATGGGGATTGGCGGGCTTGAACAATACCGGGCCTCACGGATTGAGTGAAATTCTTTACGCCTTCAGCTCCGGCACCGGCAACAACGGCAGCGCCTTCGCGGGGCTCACGACTAACACGCCCTGGTATAATACGACCCTGGGCATCGCGATGCTCGCCGGGCGTTTCCTGATGATCATCCCAATCATGGCGCTGGCCGGTTCGCTTGCGCAAAAAAAGCTGGTGCCCGCCAGCGCAGGCACTTTCCCGGTTTCGGGCGGGACATTTGTGATTCTGCTGCTCGGCACGGTGTTGCTCGTGGGGGCGCTGAACTTTCTCCCGGCGCTGGCGCTCGGGCCGATTGTCGAGCATTTCCTGATGTTGAAGGGAACGTTGTTTTAACCATTTTCAAAAATTTTATGACTCACAAAGCTCCCTCATTATTTGATTGGAAAATTGCCGGGCCGGCGATTGGCGATGCTTTTAAGAAGCTTGATCCGCGCCTGATGATTAAAAACCCGGTGATGTTCGTCACCATGGTCGGCGCGGCGATGACGACGGTTGGAATTTTTACATCGCCCGCCGATCTGCGCGGGTTCGTGACGCAACTCGCGGTCTGGCTGTGGTTCACGGTGCTCTTTGCCAACTTCGCGGAGGCGATGGCTGAGGGGCGCGGCAAAGCCCAGGCGCAGGCGTTGCGCAAAACACGGGTGCAAACGACCACCCGCCGCGTCAAAAACGGCAGCACCGAAGAAGTCAATGCGACCGAGCTTCGCAAAGGCGATGTGGTCATCGTGCGCGTTGGGGAGGTCATCCCGGCGGATGGCGATGTCATTGAAGGCGCGGCGACGGTGGACGAATCTGCCATTACCGGCGAATCGGCGCCGGTCATTCGCGAAAGCGGCGGCGACCGCAGCGCCGTCACCGGCGGCACGCGCGTGCTATCGGATGAAATCAAAATCCGCATCTCCATCAATCCCGGAGAAGGCTTTCTCGACCGGATGATTTCGCTGGTGGAAGGAGCGAAACGCCAGAAGACACCGAACGAAATCGCGCTCACCATTTTGCTCGCGGCATTGACGATTATTTTCCTGCTCGTCTGCATCACGCTGAAGGCGTTTGGGATTTATTCAGCGACAGACTTTTCGGTTCCGGTGTTGATTGCGCTTTTGGTTTGTTTGATACAGGCGGCGGATTTCATTCCCGCGCCCGGCATCAACGTCGATCGGCTCGCCGACGCGGCTCAAATGTCTTCACTCGCCGACGAAACGCCCGAAGGCCGGAGCATCGTGGTGCTGGCAAAAGAGCGGTTCAACATTCGCGGACGCGAAGTGGTTTCGCCGCCGGCGCATTTCATTCCCTTCACGGCCCAGACCAGGATGAGCGGCGTGGACATTCCCGCGCTCAACGGCCATCCCGCGCAAAGCATTCGCAAGGGCGCGGCGGAAGCGATCCGCGTTCACGTGGAACTGGCCGGCGGACAATTTGCCCCGTCGGTGACCACTGCGGTCGAAAGCATTTCCCGCTCCGGCGGAACCCCGTTGGTCGTCTCGGAAGGACGCGACGTGCTCGGCGTGGTGCATCTGAAGGACATCGTCAAAGGCGGAATCAAGGAGCGCTTTGCGCAACTGCGCAAAATGGGAATCAAAACCGTGATGATCACCGGCGACAACAAGCTCACGGCGTCGGCCATCGCAGTGGAAGCGGGCGTGGATGATTTCCTGGCGGAAGCGAAACCCGAGGACAAGCTCGCGTTGATCCGGCGCGAGCAAAGCGGCGGGCGCATGGTGGCGATGATTGGTGATGGGACCAATGACGCCCCCGCGCTCGCCCAGGCCGATGTCGGCGTGGCCATGAATACCGGCACGCAAGCCGCCAAGGAGGCGGGCAATATGGTCGATCTCGATTCGAATCCGACGAAGCTCATCGAGATCATCGAAATCGGAAAACAACTGCTCATCACCCGCGGTTCATTGACCACGTTCAGCATCGCCAATGATGTGGCGAAATATTTTGCAATTATTCCCGCGATGTTGATGGGCACGTTTCCGGCGATTGCGCCGTTGAACATCATGCGT
>Ga0193718_1000189_pt1 | contig 14868 bp, 11 predicted proteins | sample U2a1metaG_FD_144918 | JGI IMG/M metagenome (GOLD analysis project Ga0193718, IMG submission 144918) | Soil microbial communities from a riparian zone of the East river system, Colorado, United States - U2a1 | ecosystem: Environmental > Terrestrial > Soil > Riparian zone | place: USA: East River... | reverse complement strand
CGCCGGTTCGACGCCAAAAAATCTGTGACGCTGCCGGCGGAACAGATCCTTTTTGGCGGGCCCGGGCGCGGCCAAAGTCCCATCAAGCGCGCGTTGAATGAAGATCTCAAAAAAGCGAAGGATGTGAAAATCATTGTCGCGTATTTTCTGCCGACGTGGAGTTTGCGTCGCGGATTGACGGAGGTAGTGCGGCGAGGCGGGAATGTGCAATTGATTTTGGCCGGCAAATCCGATGTGCTACTCTCGCAACTGGCCGGCCGCAGTTTGTACCGGCGCTTTTTGAAAGCCGGCACGGAAATTTACGAATACGAGCCGCAGATCCTCCACGCGAAGCTGATCATCGTCGATGATGCGGTTTACGTCGGCTCCTCGAATCTCGATCCGCGCAGCCTGCAAATTAATTACGAGCTGATGATTCGTTTTCAGCACCCGGAAATTGCCAGACAAGCGCGCGACGTGTTCGCGGGCAGGTTGAAGCATTCGCAGCAGATTGAAATGGAGCAATGGCGCAAGTCGCGGACGCTTTGGCAAAAGATCGAGCAACGTTTCGCCTACTGGGTGCTGGTGCGGATTGATCCGTATTTCGCCCGGCGGCAATGGCGGGCGCTACCGGATTGAAATCGAATTGAAATCGAATTGAAAATGCGAGCGCCCACGGGCACCATTTCTATTCACTGCGACTGGAGAAGGTAGAATTGCTGCAGGTCGGAACCCGGCACGTTGGTAATGGTGGCGGCAAAATTAAATTTATTGGAGACGAAGGTGCGGTTATTAACGGAGTTGGTCTGAATTGGCGTCCATTGGGCGAGGGGCAGTGTCACGTTCGTGCTGAGCAGTAAAGAGAATTTGCCCGCGAACTCGCAGGTGGCGAATAACTGGACATTCGTTTTGGATGAAAGCACCGCAGCCAATACAGGCTGTGGCAGAGGGACAATCCGTTCGGGATGCGTGGTGCCGGTGACGAAGCCATCGCCAAGGTCGCCATTCGCATTATCGCCCATCGTCCAAAGACTGCCGTCGGACTTGATAAACAGGCTGTGGCTGCCGGCCGCTGCAACGGCCACGACATTGTTGGAAACGAGTTGCGTGGGCTGGTTGGTCTTGGTGAACGTTCCGCCCAACTGGCCGGCGCTATTATCACCCATGCCCCAAAGGCTGCCGTCCGATTTCAGAAACAGGCTGTGGCCGCCGCCCGCCGCAATCGCAATGACGTTGCTGGGGACGATTTGCTCCGGCCGGTTGGTGTTGTTAAGGGTTCCGTCGCCGAGTTGGCCGGTTCCATTTGCTCCCATTGCCCATAGGCTGCCGTCGGATTTCAAAAAAAGGTTATGATTAAAACTTCCGGCGGCAATCGCCACCACACCGCTGGGCACGATTTGTTCCGGGGCGTTGGTGGCGTTGGAAGTTCCATCCCCGAGGTTGCCGCCAGTATTGTCCCCCATCGCCCACAGGCTGCCGCCGGATTTCAGAAACAAACTGTGTTCGAATCCCGCTGCAATCGCGATGACACTATTCGAGACGATCTGCTGCGGCGTGTTCGTGTCAGTGAATGTTCCGTTACCAAGCTGTCCGGCGTCGTTTCTGCCCATCGCCCAAAGACTGCCATCTGTTTTCAGAAACAGGCTGTGATAATTACCGGCGGCCACGGCAACCACGCCACCCGGCAGAATTTGCTCCGGCCGATAGCCGGGAGTGGAGCTGTGCGTGCCATCGCCAAGCTGGCCGTAAAAATTCCAACCCATGACCCAAAGACTGCTGTCGGATTTCACGAACAAACTGTCGTTGGCTCCGGCCGCCACGGCAACGACGCTGTCGGAAACGATTTGTTCCGGCCGGTTGGTATCGGAGGTTGTGCCGTCTCCGAGATTACCCACGCCGTTGTAACCCATGGCCCAAAGACTGCCGTCGGACTTGATAAAAAAGGTGGAAGATATCCCTGCGGCGATGTTGGTTACGGTCGGCGCGGCGCGACCGGCAGCGGCCGGTAACAACAGCAGAGCCATGGCGATTTTAAAGGCGGATTCCATTTGGTAGAATCGGCAAAAGAAAAGTTCACCGCGCCAGGGCAACCAGATACCGCTGCAAGCGCGTCGTTTCCTCCGTCAATTCCTTCTGGCTGTAAATCTGGTGCAGGTTGCTGCAAATGCGCATCAACATGCGCCGGGTGCTCACCGGCGCGAGGAATTCGTCCTGCAACCCGTGGCTGCCGCTCACGAGATATTGAATGCAATCCGCTTTGGTCAAAAACTTGCCGTGGTGGAACGCGTCCACGTAAATGTCGTCTGAGGTCGATTGGTACCGGCAGATAAAATGGCCGGGCAGACCGATGCCGGCAACGGGTAATTGCAAACGGCGCGCGAGCAGCAGGTAAAGGAGCGAGAGGTTGATGGGGTTTCCCTTCCGGCGATCCACGACCCGGTTCAGATAACTGTTCTGCGGGTCGTAATAATTTTCTTCGTCGCCCGTAAAGCCGAGCTCATCAAAAATGTAGTTGTTGATGGTGGTCAGGATTTCCTTGTGCGTCTCGTTAAAATCAATTCGCTCGCGAAGTTCACTGGCAAAATGGTCCAACAACGCGCGATACGCCTCGACGTTGATATCGGGATATTGGGTGAGCGCGAGCAGCCAGATGCCTTCCTCGAGATCAAACTCCTCGCCGTGTTTCAGGCAAAAGCCCAGGAACCAGGTATCGGCTTCCTGGCGGTCAAAGTGCTGGACGATTTCGCGCGCGCGGCGGCGGAGGATGGGATCGCTGCTCAAGCGATGCGGTCGCAGCCAATCACCGGCTTCTTCGCCGAAAGAGAGTATCTTCTCCCGAACCGTCTGGTAGATCGCGGGGTCGTCGTCGCCGAGCAGACTGACCAGCGCTTTCCTTTGGCTTTCGGAAAGCTCTTTTGCGGGCGCGACTGTGATTGGCAAACTCATTTAACTCTCCGCCACTAATGAACCAAATCCCCCGGAAGAATTCAATGAGGAAACTGCGACAGAGCAGACGCGTCCAAAATTCCGCAAATAAATATTTTGTTAGCATTTTGGCTCGACACCGAATTGCTTCTGCTTAAAATTTCAGCTCCCCAATTTGCCTCTATTCCAAATTGGGGAGCTGGGTTTTTATTAGCTGTTTTTTTAGACGGTTTCTGTCTCCTTGGTGTCGGGGCTAGTCTCTACGCAAAATAATCCTTGGCCGTCTGGTTAGTTTCACCCCATTCATCGACATTCCATCGATTGAACTAAATTCATTTAAACTTCCTCTTGGCATTCTGTGGAATTTTAGATGTGTCTGCCCTGGGAACTGCGATTTCAGGAAAAGATTAGAACCCCGCTCACGAGGCGGGTTCTATTGCGGATTGCTCCCGGGATTTGAGCGGCCGGATTTCAATTCTTTTTGGCGGGCGATTTCGCGAATGGTTTTTTCCAGCAATTCACGCTGCTGTTCGCGGGCCTGCCGTTGCACACCAGCCACGTCCAGGAAAGCAAACAGGACGGCCAATCCCGTAAAAACGAAACACACCATCCAATAAATAATGAAAGGAATTTTGCCCAGGAACGACCGGAGCAGAGTTTCTCCGACAATGAGCATGGCGACGGCGATGATCAGGAAGGTCATGCCGCGTTTGCGATGGGGTATGCCTGAGTTACTATCCATGCACTCAAAATAGCATCGAAATAGTTTGCGACCGAGAAATTTTTGGCGGGTATTTCCCGCAGTGGCGGGTGTGACTTTAAGCGAGGTCAATCTCGTTGTTCGATCCACTCCGGGTTCGGATGGAAAGCCAAACGCTGCTTCCCCCTGAACCCTAAGCACCTCCTCACCCCGGCCCTCTCCTCCACTTCATGGAGGAGAGGGAGATGAGATCGAGCGTTTTGACTATTTGAAGCTTGCTCTTAATCGCGCCCCGCGTCGGGACGGGGCGCAAAAGTGACTGGCGAATCCTCGGAGGCATGTTATTCTAGCGCGTCCCGGAGATCCCTTATGCAGATTACGAAACAACTCGCCATTTTTCTTGATAACCGTCCCGGCACTTTGGCCCGAGTGGCCGACGCTTTGGCCGCGGCCAAAATAAATATCTACGCTATTTCGACGAGCGACACGGTGGACCACAGCGTGATCCGATTGGTGCTCAGCGATTATCGAAAGGCGATGCGCCTCTTCGAAGAGCACGGCACGCTCGTAGTCGAGGGTGACGTCCTCATGATCGAAGGGGACAATAAGCCCGGCTCCCTGGCGCGCATCGCCCATAAGCTCGCGGACAAAAAAATCAACATTGAGTACGCCTACTGCGCGACGCCGCCGGATGCGAAGAAGGGGCTGTTGATTTTGCGTGTGGGGAATGCGAAGAAGGCGTTGAAGGTGTTGAATACGTGAAGCGTGAAACGAGGGGGTGAACCTTTTTGACGGCTTCATATGCAACCGTCCCCTGAAAAATTTAAAATCGTCTGGTTCGAAAACGAGATATTGCCCAAGTGGGCGCAATTGCTCGACGTTGCGACGCAACTGTGTCACGTCTCCGAAAGTACCCGAGGATGGTTTTCCCGGTTCACCAATTCGGCTGGAGTGGATGATTCCCGAACCATTGTCAACGAGTGTCAATCGCTGCTCACGGCGATAAGACAGGATAAGGAGATGCTCATTCGTGAACTTGAGAGAACACGCGGGGACGGCCAAGCCCCGCAAATCGTCGCAGCCTGGGAATATGCGTTGGATACCATGATTCGGGAGGCTCGCTCGAAAAAGACATGCTCATGGAGAATTGAAGGGATCGAGGATAAGGGCGAGAGTGACCACGGGGATGGGGATATTACTTTGCGGAGAGTTTGATAGTTGCAATGAACCCTTTTCAAAAAAGCACATCGTTGTGGTGGGTGATTCCGGGCGCGTTGGCGGGGATGCCGATGCCCTTCATCCATTCGGAACGGCGGATGAATCACGGCGGGGCGTTGAACGCTTATCCGGATGAATTGCCGGATCTTTACGCGGCGGGGATTCGCGCGGTGGTTTCCCTGTTGAACATTCCTTCCGACGCGGAGGTATATCAATCGGCTGGGTTTACGTATTTATGCGTTCCATTGCCTGATGGCGGCGCGCCGACGATGGCCCAGGCAAGTGAATTTGTACGGTTTGTAAATGAGCAGTTGCAAGCGAGACGACCGGTCGCGGTACATTGTCAGGCGGGATTGGGCAGGACCGGCACGATGCTCGCGACTTATTTGATTGCGCAAGGCAATACTGCGGAGACGGCCGTTCGCGTGGTTCGACGGGTGGAAAGTTCGGCCATTGAAACGCCGCGGCAGGTTCAATTTTTGTATGAGTTCGCAGGCCTGATTCACGGGTGAAAACACGGCCAGTAATTCTCGCCATAAGACCCGCTATTTTTTGAGCGTGATTCAGGCCTGACGGCTAATTCCACCCGCGCGCGAGCCAAGGAAAAAAGTTTCCCTCTTTGAGCGACGTTTTCCCCTCCTATTCCCTTGGTTTTCATTCTTTTATCGCGCCTTGGTTTCCGCCGGTTTGATGTTAGAATTTACGAATGCCTGAACCGGGCAAAAAAGTTAAAATCAATGATTGCGGACTTGTGCTATTTAAGTGAAAACTATAAAAATTTCGCTCATTTTATTCTGAGCGAAAACGAACCGGAAAAACGATGAGCAGCAACGCTATGAACCAGAAGGGCGACAATGTTCAACTTGGCCCGCCGCAAAAGCAGGGCCTGTACGATCCTCAATTCGAACACGACGCTTGCGGTGTGGGTTTTGTGGTGAACATGAAGGGCCGCAAATCGCACTCGCTCGTCGAGCAGGCGCTGCAGATTCTCGTCAACCTCGATCACCGCGGCGCGTGCGGTTGCGAGGCCAACACCGGTGACGGCGCGGGCATCCTGATGCAGATGCCGCATGAGTTTTTCAAGGGCGCCACGGACAAGTCCGGTTTCAAGCTGCCCAACATGGGCCAATACGGTGTCGGCATGTTGTTCATGCCCAAAGATCCCGCCGAACGTGAGACGGTGAAAACCACTTTGGCGAAGATCATCACCGAAGAAGGCCAGACGCTGCTCGGTTGGCGCGATATTCCGACCGATAATTCCTCGCTGGGCGAGACCGCCCGGGCGGCCGAGCCTTTCATGATGCAGGTATTCGTCGGCCGCAACGCGAATATCAAGACCGACCTCGCTTTTGAGCGCAAATTGTATGTCATCCGGAAAGTCGCCGAGCAACGCATTCGTTACGGTGGCAAGATTGCGGGTGGTAAATGGTTTTATGTCTCCAGCTTGTCGTGCCGGACGGTGGTCTATAAAGGCATGTTGATGCCGGAACAGGTCGGCAAATATTACGCTGATCTCGGAGATTCCGACATGACGACCGGCCTGGCGCTGGTGCATTCGCGTTTTTCGACGAACACGTTTCCGAGCTGGGATCGGAGCCATCCGTATCGCTACATCGCGCACAATGGCGAAATCAATACGCTGCGCGGCAACATCAACTGGATGTATGCCGGCCAGTCGAATTTCCAATCCGACCTTTTCGGCGATGACATCAAGAAAATCCTGCCGGTGATCAATACCGACGGCAGTGATTCGTCGATGTTTGATAACTGCCTGGAATTGCTGCTGTTGACGGGCCGCGATTTGCCGCACGCGATGATGATGATGATTCCCGAGCCGTGGGAAAATCATGAGAGCATGAGCCCGGAGAAACATGCGTTCTACGAATATCATTCGTGCCTGATGGAACCGTGGGATGGCCCCGCGTCCATCGCGTTCACCGACGGCACCCGCATCGGCGCGTGCCTGGACCGAAATGGCCTGCGCCCCTCGCGTTATTACGTGACCAAGGATGACCTCGTCATCATGGCCTCCGAAGCCGGCGTGCTGGACATCGCGCCCGAGCGCGTGGCGATCAAAGGCCGTTTGCAACCCGGCCGCATGTTCCTCGTGGACACCGAGCAGGGCCGCATCGTGGCCGATGAAGAACTCAAAAACAAATACGCCAGCGAGCATCCGTATCAACAATGGCTCGATGAGCATCACGTTTTGCTGAAGGACCTGCCCGAGCCGCCGCATCAACGCGAGCCCGGCCACGACACTGTCCTGCAACGCCAGCAGGCGTTCGGCTACACCTTCGAAGATTTGCGCATCATCGTCGGCCCGATGGGCAACGACGGCGTGCAACCGCTCGGTTCCATGGGCACGGACACGCCGCTGGCGGTGCTCTCGAACAAGCCGCAGTTGCTTTACAATTATTTCAAACAACTGTTCGCGCAGGTCACCAACCCGCCGATTGATCCCATCCGCGAGGAAAACATCACCTCGACGGAAACAATGGTGGGTTCGCGCGGCAGCCTGCTCAAGCCGACGCCGGAAAGCTGCGCGCTCATCAAGCTCGAGCATCCGTTGTTGACCAACGAAGACCTGGAAAAACTCCGGCACGTGGATCGTCCGAAGTTCAAAGCGACCACCCTGCCCATCCTGTTCAAGGCGGCGGACGGCGCGAAGGGATTGGAGTCCGCGCTGGAGGATCTATTTGCCGCGGCGGACAAAGCCATCGTGGACGGTGCCAGCATTTTGATTCTCTCGGACCGCGACGTGAACAAAGAGAACGCGCCGATCCCGGCGTTGCTGGCGGTCGCCGGCATGCATCACTATTTGATTCGCAAAGGCAACCGCTCGAAAGTCGGTTTGGTCCTCGAATCCGGCGAACCGCGCGAGGTGCATCATTTCGCGTTGCTCATCGGCTACGGTTGCAGCGCCATCAATCCGTATCTCGCATACGAGACGCTTGACGACATGATCCGCCAGGGCATGCTGCCGAATCTCGATCACAAGACCGCCATCAAAAAATACATCAAGGCCGCCGTGAAAGGCGTCGTGAAGACGATGGCCAAGATGGGAATCTCGACGGTTCAAAGCTATCGCGGCGCGCAAATCTTTGAAGCCATCGGCCTCAATAGCAGCGTGGTGGAAAAGTATTTTACCTGGACACCGTCGCGCATCTCCGGCGTGGGTCTGGACGTGATCGCCGAGGAAGTTTTGAAACGGCACCATCACGCGTTTCCGGACCGGCAGGTCAACGGCGTGCTCGATGCCGGCGGCCAATACCAGTGGCGCGCGGACGGCGAATATCATTTGTTCAATCCGCAAACGATTCACAAACTGCAAATCGCCTGCCGGCTGGGCAGCTACAAAACGTTCCAGGAATACTCGGAACTGGTCAACAACCAGGCCAAGAACCTGTGCACCTTGCGTGGCTTGCTGGATTTTCAATGGGCCGAGAAGCCGTTGCCGATCGAGGAAGTGGAATCGGTTGATGAAATCGTGAAGCACTTCAAGACTGGTGCGATGAGCTACGGCTCCATCAGCAAGGAAGCGCATGAGTCGCTGGCCATAGCAATGAACCGCATCGGCGGCAAGAGCAACACGGGTGAAGGCGGCGAGGATTCTGAGCGCTACACCTGGACGAACGACCAGGGTGATTCCAAGAATTCCGCCATTAAACAGGTGGCCTCGGGCCGGTTCGGCGTGACGAGCAATTACCTCGTCAATGCGCGCGAATTGCAAATCAAGATGGCCCAGGGCGCGAAGCCCGGTGAAGGCGGCGAATTGCCCGGCAAGAAGGTTTATCCGTCGATTGCCAAGACCCGCGGAACCACGCCTGGCGTGGGACTCATTTCTCCGCCGCCGCATCACGACATTTATTCCATCGAAGATTTGGCAGAGTTGATTCACGATTTGAAGAATTCCAATCGCCATGCGCGCATCAGCGTGAAGCTCGTGTCGGAAATCGGCGTCGGCACCATTGCCGCCGGCGTTTCCAAGGCGCACGCGGACGTGGTGCTCATCAGCGGGCACGACGGCGGCACCGGCGCCTCGCCGCTCTCTTCGATCAAGCATGCGGGCGGCCCGTGGGAACTCGGCCTCGCCGAGACGCACCAGACGCTGGTGTTGAATGGCCTGCGCAGCCGCATTTACGTGGAAACGGACGGCCAGCTCAAAACCGGCCGGGACGTCGCCGTCGCGGCCTTGTTGGGCGCGGAGGAATTTGGTTTCGCAACGGCGCCGCTCGTGGTGCTCGGTTGCATCATGATGCGCGTGTGTCACATGGACACCTGCCCGGTGGGCGTGGCGACGCAGAACCCGAAATTGCGCGAGCGGTTCACGGGAAATCCCGACCACGTGGTGAACTTCATGAAGTTCATCGCGCAGGAACTTCGCGACATCATGGCGAAACTCGGCATCCGCAAAATTGAAGACATGGTTGGCCGCACGGACAAACTCGTGCCGTGGAAGGCGATTGATCATTGGAAGGCCAAAGGTCTCGACCTCACGCCGATTTTGCATCAGCCCCGGCCCGGTGACGACGTGGGCCGTTTCCGCCAGATCGACCAGGACCATGGTCTCGAGAAATCACTCGATATCACGCGCTTGCTGAGCATCTGCGAACCGGCGATCGAACGCGGCGAACGCGTCCATGCCGATTTGCCGATTCGCAACGTCAATCGTGTCGTCGGCACCATCGTCGGCAGCGATGTCACGAAGAAACACGGCCCGAACGGTTTGCCGGATGACACCATTCATCTGAAATTCCACGGCAGCGCGGGCCAGAGCCTCGGCGCATTCATCCCGCGGGGCATGACGATCGAGCTGGAAGGCGATGCCAACGATTATTTCGGCAAAGGCCTCAGCGGCGGGCGTCTGATTATTTATCCGCCGAAAGCTTCAACTTTTGTGGCGGAAGAAAACATCATCATCGGCAACGTGGCGCTTTACGGCGCGACGGCTGGGGAAATTTTCGTGCGCGGCATGGCGGGCGAACGCTTCGGCGTGCGTAACAGCGGCGTGAACGCCGTGGTGGAATCCATCGGTGATCACGGTTGCGAATACATGACGGGCGGGCGCGTGATTATTCTCGGCAAGACCGGGCGCAATTTCGCCGCGGGCATGTCCGGCGGCATCGCTTACGTGCTCGATGAAGCCGGCGATTTTGCCTCGCGCGTCAACATGCAGATGGTCGAATTGGAGAAGCTTTCGGACACCGATGAAATTGAGGAAATCTGGAAGCTGATTCAACGTCATCAGACTTACACCAAGAGCGAACGCGCGGCAAAAATTCTCGCGGATTGGGAAGACATGATAAATCGGTTTGTCAAAGTCATCCCGAAGGACTACAAACGCATGCTCAAAAGTTTGAAAGAAGCCAAAGAACAAGGCTTGAGCGGCGAAGAAGCGATCCAGGCTGCCTTCGAAGCCAACATGCGAGACGTCGCGCGCGTCGGCGGCGGGTAATTTTATTCAGAACAGTCAGAACCTAAATTAACACGACATGGGTAAACCCACAGGATTCATAGAGTTTCTCCGGGAACTGCCGAAAGACCGTTCGGCCAAGGAGCGTATCAGCGACTGGAAGGAATTTCACCTTCACATGCCCGAAGCCGACTTGCGCAAGCAGGGCGCGCGCTGCATGGATTGCGGCATTCCGTTTTGCCACACCGGCACGCTCATCAGCGGCATGGCCAGCGGTTGCCCCATCAATAATCTGATTCCGGAATGGAACGATCTCATCTATCGCGGCCTGTGGAAGGAAGCGCTGGATCGGTTGCACAAGACCAATAATTTTCCGGATTTCACCGGCCGGGTGTGCCCTGCCCCGTGCGAAGGCTCGTGCGTGCTCGGCATGAATAATCCGCCGGTCACAATCAAGAATATCGAGGTCAGCATCATTGACCACGGCTGGGAAAATGGCTGGGTCGTTCCCGAAACTCCCGAGACTCGCACGGGCAAGAAGGTGGCGGTCATCGGCTCCGGTCCCGCCGGTTTGTGCGCCGCGGCGCAATTGAACAAGGCCGGTCATCTGGTCACCATTTTTGAACGCGCGGATCGCCCCGGTGGTTTGCTGATGTACGGCATCCCCAACATGAAGCTGGATAAGAACGAAGTCGTGATGCGGCGCATCAAGCAGTTGGAAGCTGAGGGCGTGAGGTTTGTTTGCAACACGGACGTTGGCAAAAATTATCCCACGGAACAGCTGCTCAAGGAATTCGACGCCGTCATCCTCGCCACCGGCGCGACCAAACCGCGCGATCTGCCGATTGAAGGCCGCAATCTCAAGGGCATTCATTTCGCGATGGATTTCCTCACGGCCAACACCAAAGCGGTGCTCGACCAGCACAAGAACGGGAATTTCATTAATGCCGATGGCAAGGACGTTGTCGTGATTGGCGGCGGCGATACCGGCACGGATTGCGTGGGGACTTCGATGCGGCACGGTTGCAAAAGCCTCGTGCAGGTGGAAATCCTGCCCAAGCCGCCGATGGATCGCGCCAAGGATAATCCGTGGCCCGAATGGCCCAAGGTTTACAAGCTGGATTACGGCCAGGAAGAGGCCGCCGAGAAATTCGGCAACGACCCGCGGGTTTATCTCACGACGGCCACGAAATTCGAAGGCGACGAGCATGGCCACGTCAAAAACGTTCATACCGTGGTGGTGCATTGGGAAAAGAACGACAAGGGTCAGTTCATTCCCAAGCACGTGCCCGGGTCGGAAAAAGTTTTGCCCGCGCAACTCGTGTTACTGGCGATGGGATTCCTCGGGCCGGAACAGCCGCTGCTCGATTCGCTCGGCATCGAACGTGATCCGCGCACGAACGTAAAAGCGGACTTCAACAAATACAACACGAACCTCAAAAACGTGTTTGCCTGTGGCGATTGCCGTCGCGGCCAGAGCCTGGTGGTGTGGGCCTTCAATGAGGGCCGCGGCGCCGCGCGCGAATGCGATCGCTTCCTGATGGGCAAGACGGATTTACCGTAAGCACTTTTCGGAATCCGGAAGATACAATTGGGCGGCTTTTCAGCCGCCCAATTTGTTTATAAGATAATTTCTTTTAACCGCTCGTAGCCTTTAACCAGACGAAATCCTGGTTGAAGAATATCCTCGCCGGGAATTTCGAAGATTCGTTTCGCGCGGACGGCGGCAAGTTCGGCCCAACCCGCACGCGATGAAATCAAGGCGGGGTTCACCGGCTTTCCACACCACGACGCAAAAATAATTTCAGGATTCGCGCGGCAAACTTGTTCTGAGGTGACAACGCGCTCCCGGGCCGCGCGGTTCTTTCTTAATTCCCGAAAAATATCCGCGCCGCCGGCGCGTTCGATGAGTTCCCCTACCCAACCAATTCCACTGATGAGCGGGTCATCCCATTCCTCGAAGTAAACCCGCGGTCGGGTCGCGCCATTTGCCACCGGCGCAAGCCGCTCGCGAAATTCGGCAAGCAGGTGTTTCGATTCCGCTTCACGGCCAGCGATTCGGCCGAGCTGCGAAAGCGTCGCTTCGGTTTCGGCCAACGTGCGCTGGTTGGTCGCGAGCACGGGAAAACCGTGTTTGATTAATTCCGCAGCGAAGTCCGCCTGCACGTCGGAGAACGTAATCACCAAATCAGGACTCAGCGCTTCGATCTCCTTCAACCGCGCCGTGCTGAAACCGCTCACGCGTGGCTTGGGCGACGCGTCTGGCGGCAGGGTGAAAAATGCGGTCACGCCCACGACGTTGCCCCACGCGCCAATGCGCCAAAGCCAATCCGCGGCTTCGGCCGATAAACAAACGATGCGTTGCGGTGTGAGTTTCATGTTCGATTAATGCCCGCCCACAACGGTATAACCCGCGCGGCGCAGGTCTTCGGTCAGGTCCTTCTCCATTTGCGCAGCCGCTTCGTAAGGCATGGGATTCAGATGGTCGTAAAGTTCCGGCAGCAGCCGAATGCCATAGCGTTTCACGTATAACGAGGACTTGATGCCCTGCTGATGATTCGCAAACCGTTCCTCGGGCGTCAATCCGGTCAGTCCCACATAGACGCAGGGTTTTTTGGAAATTCGAGCGGGGTTCAAGAGCCGCACTTTCCGGAGTTTGGAGATCGCTGGACTCAGCAACACCACGTAAACATTGTGGTGGTCTTTCGTTCCGGGTGAAGAAAATTTTCTGAGCGTGCGTCGCTTCAAGGACGCCATCTTGGCATTGCAGCCGGAAGACAGCAAGTAACGGCAGCCCGCGTTCGGCTCACGGTATCTGCATTACGCGGAAGAACTGGCAGCCAACCGGGGGAGGATTAGTAAAGGTGAGCGACGTGGAACTGGGCACATTTGTCTCCATCGGGAACCAGGTTATCAAATTACTGGAGCATTCCAGGACCGTTATTTTGTCCGGTGTCAGATTGGTTGTGTCGAACAGAAATTCTCCGTTTTCCAATCTTGGAGAAATTAACAGGGCTGGACTCGGCGGAGGCGACACGGTCGCGAAGGTAATTGTTCCGTAGTTGCCATAAGTATCGTGGTAACTAATGGTGCCTGACCCCGTGAAATAGAAGCCCCCAGAATCGCCAAAATCGGTGAGAAAAAGAGAAAAGCCGGTTGCGTTACCCACGATTTGCACAGGCAGACCATAGACATCCAGATTGTACCAGACCACCGCGTCGCCGGAGTTAATGGTCACTGTGGACGGGGAGAACCCAAAATCAGAATCCCAGTATACCGTATGAATTTCGGCGTGCAGTGGAAACGCGGTTGCGAAAATTGTTAAACCTGCGAGTAAGAGAACTGAAATTTTTTTCATATAATGCTCCTTTAGGCGATGCCATTGCATCGTCACCCGAGGAATTTGTCAATCGATGAATATTGAGGTGGCCGACGCAAGAAATGGCCGAAGCAATACCTCCTTTTGATACAGCAGATGGTCTTAACGAACGGTCGCCTGCGGATTTTGCTGCGCGGACTTAACCGCTTTCGCCAGCCATGAAATCAGCGCGACGATGACAAGAGTTGCCAATAGAATCCTCAGCCGGGTTCCCACTGATGCGATCTGAGCGGATGCGGTTTCCAGAGTGATTCTCAAATCCGCCTGTTTGTCCACGACCACCGCGCGCTTGAACGTGAGCACGCGGCCCTGCTCGGGAATGTTCGCGCGCAACGCCGACTCGCTGCCCACGGCGGCGTCCTGCTGCTGGATGAGCCGCTCGGCGAGGCGCATGTAGGCCGCGTTATCGTCGGCGCTGTTGCGATTGATAATGTCCTTGGCGTCCTGCTGCGTGTAATTCACGTCTTTGCCGCCGGAAAGATCACGAAGTTTTCCGCCGACCACGGAAGCGTCGCCGGCCGAAGCCGCCTGGCGCACATTCAAACCCACGAGGGCTTGTTGCAGCTTGATGTTGTGCAACTGAACGCGGGCGTCCTCGTTGAAGGCGGAATCGTTTTTCGAAAGACCGTACGCCGCCTGGAATGAGCGCCGCGCCTGCTGCGGGTCGCCATTAACGAGCGCGCTATTGCCGGCGGCCAGGAATTGTTCGGCTTCCTTGGTCCGTTCCTGACGCCAGATGTTTTCCTTTTGCAAATAGGTTGGCAAATCCATGGCCGTCGTTTGGGCGGCGACCGCCTGGTCCTGCAATTGCAACGATCCGTTCCAATGTTTCACTTGCCACTTGTCATTGAGCGACACGAGCCAGGTGATGTTCTCCAGCGGCAAATCAAACTTCGGCGCGAGCAATTCCAAATCGAGCGAGTGCGAATGGCTGGAGCCTGCCTTGCAACTGTAAAAGACCTCGACCGAAATCGGCTTGTCGGCGCGCGATTGTTGTTCCAGCGGAATCAGGTATCCGCTTTTGTCCGTGGTGAGCCAGGGCCACACGCCATTATCATTTACAAACGCAAACCAAAAACTCGCTCCCGGCGGCAGCGTGACATTCAACAAACGCTTGTCGCCCGGCAAAATTTCCAGGCGCGCCTGTGTGAGCATCACGCCGTCGTCGGAAATCACGGAATTGAAAGTGATATTATTGACGCGGGCATCGAGCAGTTTGGCCGCTTCATGCCTTTCGAGTCTGAGCGGAAGCTG
>Ga0193718_1000188_pt1 | contig 15012 bp, 11 predicted proteins | sample U2a1metaG_FD_144918 | JGI IMG/M metagenome (GOLD analysis project Ga0193718, IMG submission 144918) | Soil microbial communities from a riparian zone of the East river system, Colorado, United States - U2a1 | ecosystem: Environmental > Terrestrial > Soil > Riparian zone | place: USA: East River... | reverse complement strand
CTTCAATAATGGTATCCTTTATCGGATTGACATCGATGGCAGCAATTTTGCAAAACTATTTTATTTCAACGACCAAGCGCCGTACAAGACGGGCTCTATTCCGTATGGTGCCCTACGCCAGGGCCCGGACGGCTACCTGTATGGTAACCTGCACTATGGGGGACCTTCTTCCGGCGGGACGCTTTTCAAAATAAAGACGGATGGTACCGGGTTCGTTCGGCTAATCGCTTTTGACGGCCCGAACTTTGGATCCGAACCCGGATCATCGGTGCTCGTCGGATCGGACGGAAAACTCTACGGGATGACGAGATGGGGCGATGCCAATAGTTATGGTACTATTTTTTCGGTTGACCTGGACGGATCTAATTATGCGCGGTTACTTGATTTCGATGGGGCAAATAACGGTGGCTTGCCGATCGGAGAACTCATCGAGGGTTCCGATGGACAATTGTACGGAATGACGCAGCAAGGCGGAACTAATTTCATCGGAACCGTTTTTCGCATCGACAAGGATGGGTCTGGTTTCCAGAAGCTCCATGACATGGATGCATCCGCTTCGTGGCCGTTCTACGGCGGACTCGTAGAGTCAACCCCAGGAAATTTTTTCGGCACAACCTTTCACGGAGGGGCAAATAACGCTGGCGTCATTTTCAAAGTGACTTCTTCGGGTTCGTTTACCGTGCTTACCGACTTTCGCCAGGATGTGGGATCACCGACCAGTCTGGTGGCGGACGACGCCGGTGAATTCTATTTTGGATTTACACGGACGGGAGGCGCACAGGACAACGGTACAATTTTCCGGATCAATGCAGACGGGTCGTCCTACCAATCGCTCTATGATTTTCCTGCAAGCACGACCGTCAACTCTTTGGCCAATAGGTTGTTCTACATCTCGACTGGGGAGGTCTGGTGTCTGGCGTCAGCACCATCCGGGGCAGGGGTCATCATCCGGATAAAAGCAGATGGTACTTACCTCGGGACTTTATCTCCTTTTGGGTCCGCTTCGGTCGTGAATTTCTTGTGGCTGGTGGAAGGATCCGATGGCTGGATTTTCGGAAATGTTTCCGGCAGCGGCTACGCTGCGAGCATTTACAAAATCAAGAACGATGGCACCGGAGTTACCAAGGTCGTTGACTTGCCGCAGAGCGTCGGGGAAATTACGTCGACGCGATTGATCCGTGCGTCGGATGGAAATTTGTACGGGACTTCTACCTATAATGGCATCGTGTATCGCGTTACCGAAGCAGGGGTATATTCGACGCTGTTCACCATGCCGACTAATATCGGTCAGGTGCCTACCATTCACGAGTTGAACGGAGGCAGTCTGGGGATCATGATGATCAACGGCGCGCTGTACTCCATTGAAAAAGATGGATCGGCCTTTACCAAAGTGAGCGACCCGCCGCAATTCCCGCACGGTATGCGCGTGAGAGACATTGATCAAACGATGGACGGCTGGATCTATGTGGTGAGCGATATCGGAGGCGTGTACGATAACGGTTTTATCTATAAGATGAAAGGCGATGGAACACCGGTCGTTGTCCGTGACTTCACCAGGCAGGATGGGATTTATCCGAATTCATTGGTTTTCAAAAAAGCATCACAATCCTTCACCTTCGCGCCGCCGCCGAAGCTTCGGGTGTCGGATCCTCCGTTCATACCAGTGATCACTACCAGTTCCGGGGCGCCCGTGGAGTTGATGAGCAGCAATCCTGCTGTGGCCGTGATAGAGAACGGAAAAATTAAACCAGTCGGAAGCGGGACTGTAACAATCACGGCAAGCCTGAAAGCCAACGCGAACTTTTCCGGCGCACCCGACATTCAACAACAGCTTGTCGTAATAGGACTACAGACCATTAGCTTCACCAATCCAGGAGACCGGGAGTTGGGGAGTGCCCCCTTTGCATTGACGGCGACCGCGTCCTCGGGGCTGGCAGTCGTATACAGCACCTCATCAACCAGGGTTTCGCTCCTGAATGGCACGGTTACTTTGCTGGAAGCAGGAACGGTGGATATTGATGCCAATCAGACGGGAAACGATGGCTTCGATCCGGCGCCGACCGCGTCTGTCTCTTTTTGTATAAATCCGCCCAAGCCCGAGGTCATGATATCGGGTCCTGCAGCCAGTCCAATTCTACAGTCAAGCAATGCGACCGGCAACCAGTGGTACCAGAACGACGCCGCTATTGCCGGCGCTACAGCTGTAACACTTGCACCATCCGCTCATGGATCCTACAGTGTGACTACGACGGTCGACGGGTGCATGAGTACGATGTCCGATGCCGTGGAAGTGATCGTCACCGGCCTTGATCCGGAGGTCACAATCGACGTTTTTCCCAACCCGGTCCGAGACGTCATCAACATCGAGCTGAACAGCAGTCCTCAGTTATCGGCTCCCGTTCAATTGATGGATGGCTTGGGAAGAATGTTGACCGAGTTGCAGGTCAGCAGCGGCATACCCTGTCAACTTGATTTGAGAAAAGCGCCCCAAGGCTTGTACTTGATCAAGGTGGAAGTCAATCGAAAGGCATATTTGCTGCGAGTAGTGAAGGAGTAGAAAGGAGCCTAAATTCATTCAGAGCATGACCTATTCCGGCGAAGAAAGGCTAATTGAATGATTGCTTTCACTTCTACGATCACTTTGTATTCCACCAGGAAATCCGCATAAGGTTTACCTGACAATTTTAAGCCCCTTATCTCATCCTCATCGCCCAACCGCTCAGTTCTCTAATCCGTTCAATCCGTTGAATCCGTTTAATCCCGGTTCAAACCTCTTCATTGGGATTCATTGGAAGGCAACGGGAAATGCACTATTTTTCTCCCACGTGAACTTCCATCCCAAATGAATATCAACATGAGATCCAGAACTAAATTTTGTAATCCGTTCAATCTGCTTAATCCGTTTAATCCTGGTTCAATTCTCTTTTTGTCTAGCATTATGCTGGCCACTTCCTGCGCCCCTGGAAAGATTACCTACGGGCCCGATGTGTATAAGGCCGATTCCACCTTCAAAGTCGTCGGATATCTCGGAGGAGGAAATTTTGAGAAGATCGACTCACTCGAATTGAACAAACTAACGTATTTGAATCTGGCTTTTGGCAACCCCGACAAGGATGGCAATCTCATTTTCGACGGGAACTACGATATCGCCTCCGTTGTAAAAAAAGGACATGATGCAGGGCTTAAGGTATTCCTCTCATTGGGGGGAGGCGGAACTCCGGATACGGCCATCTGGAAATCGGTATTGCTGCCAGAAAATGCGTCGGAATTTATTGCAAAACTCATGGACTACGTCGAACGGAATAATCTGGACGGTATAGATGTGGATATTGAAGGGAACCTTTTGCCAACGATCCTGGAAACCTACAATCCATTTGTTGTTGAGCTGCGGCAGGCCTTACATGCAAAAGGGAAAGGCATCACCGCGGCGTTGGGGGGTACAACCATACACGAATCCGTCAGCCAGGACGCCCTTAACGCGTATGATTTTATCAATGTCATGGTTTATGACAAGACTGGAATATGGAGGCCAGATGTTATTGGGCCACATTCACCGTATTCATTTGCCGAAGAAGCGATCAAGTTTTGGACTGTGGACAAAAAAATACCCGCGTCCCGGATAACGCTCGGTGTGCCATTTTATGGATTTGATTTTACTCCCCCGGCCCGATACATTGATTACAAAGAAATAATTTCGAGCGATCATTCCCTTGCCTACACGGATTCAACCGGCATGCGTTACTATAACGGAATACCTACGATCGTTAAGAAAACCGAACTGGCGAAGAAGACGTTGGGCGGAATTATGATCTGGGAACTTTCATCGGATGTGCATGGCGACCTGTCTTTGCTTCGTGCCCTGGATCAGACCATCAAGGCTGAGAACTGCGACGTATCCACATTTTACGAAGACGCCGATGGCGATGGCCTTGGGGATCTCAGCAAGCCGGTAAATGCATGTGAAGCACCGAAGGGGTATGTGGCTAATTCGCGTGACACGGATGACGGGAATAAGAAGGTGCCTAAAAACTAGTTTCTACAAAGACAACCCAATGTTTTGCTAAATTATGTTTGATATAGTCCATCAGATTGATCAATGATAGGGCCGTTACTGTTTCGGGAATTTGCCCAAAAAGACGGGTTGTTCGCACTCAAATAATTCTTATAATATGACGGAAAAAGTTGTGGGATTAACCTGAATCGGATATTTTTATAGGTTATGCCAGCCATTTTAAATCACAAAACTCGTGAGAGGGAAACCCAGTATGCGGAAAGCAGCAGTTGTTTTTGTGTTAACGATTATCTTTTCGGCCATTTTCGGCCTTTTCTGGTACCAGGAAATCCAATACTTGCTACCCACTCCGGTTCCCGAAAATTATAGAGTGGTTCGACCACATGAGGTGATACGATTTGATTCAGTCCTCATTCCTCAGCAATACGCCAGACCCAAATTACTGCATTTTTTCAATCCCGATTGTCCTTGCTCGCGGTTCAACCTTGCTCATTTTCGGTCCCTCTCGGAAGAATACGGAAAGCGGATTGATTTCTACGTTGTCGTTGCAGCTAAGAAAAAGGCTTCCTCAGCAAAAAAACTGATCGGAAAAAATGTTACGATAGTAATTGATGAAGATCAAAAGTTGGCCGTTGCTTGCGGTGTTTATTCCACCCCCCAGGCTGCCATCATCCAGGCGAGTAATCAATTATATTTCAGAGGGAACTTTAACCGCTCGAGGTACTGTGTTGATAAAAACAGCAATTTCGTTCAGATGGCGTTGGATTCCCTGATCGCCGGAAAACGTCCTCCTCACTTTATCGAATTGGCCACGCAATCCTATGGATGCCGCATTCCGCGGGAAAACGCTATCGTAACTGTACAATGAAAATAAACGGTTTAGCCACGAACTCCCAACCGTTGACTGATTCAGAGCTCGGGGAGCTCAATCATGAAATAAACCAGAATGCAGATCGGGTGACCGAACCCTTGTTGGCGCTGATGTTTTTGTTCGGAATTTTCATTGCCTTTTTTTATGACACGTGGCTGGTGGGCTTCGGCGTTGGGAGCCTATGCCTGCTCGCTTATTTTACGACGAAACGACTTCTCCCGGAATCCAATCTGTATCAATACGTCCTCAGCGCGGTTTCAGCCATTTTTGCCGCTCAATATATTTACCAGTTGCACGGTATGGCCGAAATGCATTTTTGGGTATTCATCAGCTCAACGATACTTATCATCTACCAGAACTGGAAACTTCAATTGCCGTTGATCCTGATTGTGATCATTCACCACGGCACCTTTGCCTATTTGCAGTACATCGGGTATAAGGAGGTTTATTTCACCCAGTTGGCCTACATGGACCTGACTACCTTTCTGTTTCACGGGGTTTTGGCCTCCTGTGTCTGTCTCGTTTCCGCCTATTGGGGACACCTTGTTCATCAGCGCACTATCCAGGATGCCTTACACTACAAAACGCTGTCAGGACTGAAGTCCGAACTTCAGCACACAGCCAATAGAATGAATGATCTGAACAAGGACCTTATGGCCGTGAATGGTGAAATTCAAAACAAAAATGAAGAATTGAAGGCTTCTGAAGAAGAGCTTATGACCTCGCAGGAGGCACTTCAGCAAATAAATGCAAACTTGAATAATCTCGTGATGCAAAGAACTCAAATTCTGTTAAACCAGAACAAAGCGTTAACAAATCATGCTTATACCAATGCTCATAAAGTCAGGAGTCCCCTGGCCCGGATTCTTGGCCTGGTGAACCTGATCCATCAGGAGATTGAGCTTGAGGAACACGGGAAAGATTTACTATATCACCTCAATCTATCGGCCAATGAGTTGGACGATGTCCTCAGAGAAGTAAGGATTGAACTAGACAAAGCCGAGTTTAAAGAATAAAGAGCGTGATAATCGGGTGAGCGGATGGTAGGACAGCTATTCGTACAAAACTGAAATCAGTGTGCGGAATGCAAGCAACGGGTTAGTCAATTGCAACTAATTTGGCTAATTTGATTTGTAGTCCCGCCCAGAATCGAACTGGGATCAAAAGTTTAGGAAACTTCTATTCTATCCGTTGAACTACGGGACCAGGGCGGCAAAGTTAGAAAAATATTCTGCTTCCAAAGGGCCAGACTTACCGGGAACTGGACTGAATCGGATAAATTTGGTAACTAACAAAAAAATCACTCCCATGGTACGTCCGATCGTATTTTGCCTCATCGCACTCTCTTTTGGCGCTATCGCCCAAAAGAGAGATGTCGATCCGAAATGGATCCCCCTTTTCAACGGGAAGGATTTAAACGACTGGACAATAAAGATAGCCGGGTATCTTCCCGGTGAGAATTATGGCAACACATTTCGCGTAGCCGATGGAAAAATACAGGTGAACTATAGCGAGTATGAAAACTTTAACGACCGGTTCGGTCATATTTTCTACAAACAACCCTTTTCATCTTACCTGCTGGCGATAGAGTACCGGTTCACCGGCGAGCAGGCAAAAGGCGGTCCCGGATGGGCATTTCGAAACAGCGGTGCCATGATTCATTGCCAGTCCCCTGAATCGATGGGACTAAAGCAGGATTTTCCCATTTCGATCGAAGTGCAGTTGCTGGGGGGTAACGGAAAAGATGAACGCCATACGGCCAACCTTTGTACCCCCGGCACCAACGTGGTATTCGACGGAAAACTCTTTACCAATCATTGTATTGATTCCAAATCAAAAACGTATCACGGAGACCAATGGGTGAGCGTAACGGTCCTGGTGCTCGGTGATTCTATCGTCAAACACATGGTAGAAGGCGACACGGTACTGGTTTATGAAAAACCTCAGATCGGAGATGGAAACGTTTCAAATTATGATCCCAAGGAAAAAGTGGACGGCCAACTGCTAAAAAAAGGGTACATCTCCCTGCAAAGCGAGAGCCATCCCGTCGAGTTTAGAAAAGTAGAACTCTTCGATCTCGAACCCTACGTACATGATACTAAGAAGCTGAACCGCATATTGACAAAATTGAGGCACCAATGAAATAGAGACTTTTTTCCCGCAGACCTGTCCGACGAAGCCTTGGCGAAGTCGGATCGCGCAGATAAACGCTGATTAATCGCTGAAATTCGATAATAATTAAGTAAAATCAAGAAATAATGTAATAGTTAAGGGTAACGCTTCAGCGAGATCTGCGGAATCTGCGGGAAACAAATCTGTTTAGAAAGTCGTTACTTAATCGTAAATTAAAAATCCAATTAACATGCATAGCGAAGGAGATTTCAAAAAGGATGGTGCAGGTGCGTTTCATGAAAAGCATTCTCTCTCGATCCGGATATGGCATTGGACTACCTTTATTACTATAGCTTCTTCCCTGGTTCTTGTACTTCTGGGCTCTACGATGTTCAGGACCGGGGACAATGTCAGCTTAGTCCAGGAGCAATTGGAAAGAAAAGGCGCAGTCGTTACAAAGGATCAGGCATGGTCTGTAGCGCATGAGTACAGTGATAAACTATGGATGGCGCACAAATGGGTTGGTTATGGTTTGTGCTTTTTACTCTTCAGCCGGTTCATTATTGAATTAGCGCAGCCGGGCGAAGAGAAATTGAAACTAAAGATCAAACGTGCGATGGGCTTTAAGGCCACTACACCGGCAGAAAAAGACGAACGAAGACATTACCTCATTGTACGAGAAGGGTACCTCGTTTTTTATTTATTGTTTTTGGTAATGGGGCTCACCGGGTTGGGTCTGGCCTTTGAACATTCCCCTGTCTTGAAAGATATTCAGGATCCGATAAAAGAGGTGCATAGCATTGTACAGTACCTGATCTATACCTACATCCTGGTGCATTTGATTGGCGTAGTTCGGGCTGACATTGGAAAATACCAGGGCATTGTTTCCGGAATGATCCATGGGAAAAAATGAGCCTGCCCGATTCACCAAAAAAAATGAGGCCTCCGGGAGTGGTCGATTTGTTTGATAATAGCTATAATATCTTCTTCCCCTAATGCAGGTTCGGCTTGCTGGAAGGTCTCGAATGCTACTTCACCCAGAGGGGTTGTCAATCCTTCCGCTTTCGCCAGGCGCAGATCCTTTGCAATATGCTTCAGTGCAAACGCCGCCTGGTAGTTATTTTTGATAATGGCATCGCCTTTTATTTTAGTGAAGACATTGCCCAGTGCACTGCTATTGACCAGGGTAATGAAATCTTCCGGGCTGATCTTATTCTGCCGGGCGAAAACAACGGCTTCTGCCAGGCCCTGTGCATGAAATCCGAGCAGGGTGTTCATGGCCAACTTGGCGGCATTGCCGGCACCCGTAGCACCCACCCGCATGGCTAACTTGCCGAGCCGCTCCAATATCGGTTTTACCTTTTGAAATAGTTTTTCTTCACCTCCCGCCATGATCACCAATTGTCCCTCCTCCGCTTGTTTTACGCTTCCCGATACAGGCGCATCGATGTAATGGTTACTTCTATCCTCGCATAGCGAGCCCATTTCTTTGCTTATCCCCGGGGAAACCGTACTCATATTAATGACAATCTTATCCTCGACTTTTGCGCTGAGCAGGCCCTGATCGCCGGTAAAAATTTCCCTGACCGCCTGGTCGTCTGAAACCATGATGATCACTACATCCGATTGCTGTAACAATTCGGCAGGGGAAGATACCGCCGTGGCCCCCCGTGCTTTCAATGCTTCTTCTTTTTCCTTGCTGCGATTGAAAACACCTACTCCATACCCCGCTTTAATCAGTTGTTGCGACATTGGGATGCCCATTTTCCCAAGGCCAATCCATCCTATTTTAGTCGTACTCATTACTTTATTTTTTCTAATCCGATAAAATAAGACCGTGCACAGAAATCCATGCACGGTCTACCCAACCCCTCTACCTACTCTAAACTCGATACAGACATAGCAGTCTCCACTAGTTCCAGCGACGAAAGGTGGCCATCGATCTGAACCAATTCGTCATTCTCCAACTTCATATCAGCGGCTTTCGCATTCATTATGGCCTGCTCCGCATTCCGGGCACCGGCTAAGGCTATTGTAATTCCCGGCTGTTCTGTCGTCCATCGCAGCACAAGCTGACTAAGCGTTACCTTTTTGTTGTCTGCAATGGGTTTGATCTTTTGCAGGAAGGTATTGGTGCGACTAATATTTTCGTCCGTAAAGAAATGAAGATCTGCGCGATGATCCCCTTTCTCAAACGCATAGCCCGGTTTCATCTTCCCCGTCAGCAATCCGCGCTCCATGGGACTATAAGCAAGAATCGCTTTATTGTTTGCGATACAATACGGAACAACATCAAGCTCGATGCCCAGGTTCACCATACTATATGGTACCTGGTTGGACACGATGTGTACATACTTTCCGGCTTCTTCCAGTTGCTCAACATTATAATTGCTCACGCCGGCATACCGTACTTTGCCTTGCTTGATCAGGGTGGCAACCGCATCCATCGATTCGGCGATGGGCGTAGTGGAATCGGGCCAATGTATCTGATACAGGTCGATATAATCTGTTCTCAGCCTGCGCAGACTATCTTCACACTCTTTAATAATACTGTCCCGTCCGGCATATTTATAGATGTCGATGTCTTTTCCCTGGTTATTCTTACTCCTGACGTCGAAATTACCTTTTGCCAGGTCCCATCGCATTCCATATTTTGTAAGGAGCTGAACTTTGTCGCGCGGGATATTTTTTATAGCCTCTCCAACAATTTCTTCGCTTGTTCCCTGACCGTAAATGGGTGCTGTATCAACTGAAGTTACGCCCAGGTCATAAGCAGCCCGGATAGCTTCGACAGCGTCCTTTCTTTCCGTGTGTCCCCACATCCAACCTCCGGCAGCCCAAGCCCCGAACGTTATAACCGATAATTTGAGATCGGACCCTCCGATTTTTCTGTACTCCATACCTTTAAATGATTAAGTGTGATAATTTTGCTACTGTTCTATTCCTTCTTTTTACTCTTTCGCACGATCGCTACCTCCTCTGCTTTAACGACGCCGGCCTTATTGCCAAAATTATTCCGTACATACGTTAGCACATCGGCAACTTCCGTATCGGTCAGATAGTCGAATGCAGGCATCGGGTTATCATACCGTTCGCCATCGATCTCAACATCCTTTAATCCGTTGAGAATAATATTGATCAACTTCGTTTTATCGCCAAGCACAAAACTTGTCTTTATTAAAGGAGGCGCCAGATTCGGAACCCCGCTGGCGTCGGCCTGGTGGCAGGCCAGGCATGTATTTTCAAAAACAGCCTTTCCCCGTGCAATAGACGACTGAAGGTCAGTTCGCTTTTGACCCATCGTTATTACGCTAATGGAGCACATTACGGCAATAGCAACTAATTTTAACATCGTGATTTTGTTTGTGTTTACAGGAAGTTTTACTTGCCGCGGTATGTTATTTTATAGATTGTGCCTTTCACATCATCGGAAACATAGAGTGCACCATCGGGACCTTCGGCAAGACCACAAGGCCGGTGTTGAGCCTGTCCCGGTGATTGAATGTTCTGTGTCCCGGCAAAATTGTCGGCAAAGATCTCCCACTCACCCGAAGGTTTGCCATCCCGGAAAGGAACGAAGGCTACAAAATATCCTTTTTGCGGTTCGGGAGCCCTGTTCCATGATCCGTGAAAAGCAATGAAGGCTCCGTTCCGGTATCGTTCCGGAAACAAATGTCCCGTGTAGAATAGTAATCCATTGGGAGCCATGTGTCCGGGAAAAGCCACTGTCGGGTCAATGACGTTGTCGCCTCCTGTTTTCTTGCCATCGCCCCCATATTCGGGTGCTAGAATTTTCTTCTTCTGAAATTGATCATAGTAAACATAGGGCCACCCGCAATTATCTCCCGGCTTGATGGCATACATGGTTTCGGCAGGTAGTTCGGCGCTTTGTTTGGCATCGAACAATTCGGGATACAACTGGAAAAGCTGGTCTCTCCCATGCTGCATGACAAATAGCTGATCATTTTGTTTATTCCAGTCGAGTCCTACAACATTTCTCAACCCCGTCGCATAACGCTTGCCATCACCATAGGTCTGATTTAGCTTTGCTGCATTGAACTGCCAGATACCGCCGGCTGAATCAAGGATCGGGCACGGCATTCTGCCCGGCGATCCTTTTGTCCTGTCTTTTTCCTGGCAGGCATTTGCATAGGCGCCGATGTTAACATAGATATTTCCTTTATTGTCCAGCGTGATTGATTTCGATGCATGCTGGCGCCGATTGATCAATCCCGTGACGATCCGTTCCGGACGAGCGGGGTCGGCTACCACTCCATTCGCATCGAGTACGTACCGGTATATTTCCTCATCAGACGAAGCATATAAATAATTTCCACTGATTGCCATTCCGGTTCCGGTGTATGCTCCAAAGCTGCTTCGCTTTTCTGATTTGCCATTCTTATCAGCATCTTGCAGGTAGACGATACCGCTTCCATTATTCAGTTTGGCAAGTTTTACATACACATTGCCCTGTGGTGTAACAGTCAGGTGCCTTGCTTCTCCGACCTCGCTGGCAAATACCTGGGCACTAAATCCGGAAGGAAGTTTTAATTCCTCCTCTTTCGGCTGATACGTGAAGGCCGAAAATGCGGCTGCGGTGATCCCGAATAAAATGGTTGATGGTTTTTTCATATAGTAATTGATTTAAGATGACGCAGGGTGACGACGTATTGTTTCCTCTTGATCATACGGCAAAACTCACAAAAAAGATGATACGAATTTGTTCAAGTTGATTGAATGACCCCGATCGGGGGTATATCCCTCTTTCAAGGTGAAGTGTTTTTTATATCGTTGATGAATGAAGTCTACATTCAAAAAAAAGAGGTTGGGATACAAATGGAACCGGGCGTCCTTGTTACCCAACTGATTTTTGTTTGCCTCCACAATAGTCGGTTATTTCGTTTCTATTCTCAAACAGGAGAAGGCCAGGCGGGTCCGGAGGGAATGGTATTTGCCGTTCATGTACACCTGAATCGAAGGGCAAGGACTTTTTCTGCCGGAAATCCGAAAATTTCAATTTTTTGCTTTCCTGGACTCATCTCGCAAATCAAAACAACCTTTCGCATTCTTGCAATAGCGAGTTGCCCGGGACTACTTTTTAAATACCGTAGTCCTGCCGGAAAGATACCCTAAAATTACGGGGAACATTTTACGACAGGTCCGCGTTGAAGATTACCAACTGCGGAATGGCGATTTAATTTTGCTTAAAAATCTGCTTTTTTTCTTATTACTTTTTTAAACATTTGAACCATGAAATTCAGAAAACTCGGAAACACGAACGAATTAGTATCCGCTGTCGGTCTGGGGTGTATGGGCATGAGCTTTGCCTACGGACCCACCAACGACAAAGAATCGCTCGCCACCCTTCATCGCGCCCTTGACCTGGGGATCAATTTCTGGGACACGGCCGACATGTATGGCAAGGGCCACAATGAAGAACTCATTTCAAAGGTGCTGGCATCAAATCGGGACAAGATTTTCATCGCTACTAAATTTGGCTTCCGGTGGCGGGAGGATGGAACAAACTACTTTGATGGCTCTCCGGCTTATCTTCAAACTGCCGTCGAAAATAGCTTGAAGCGGTTGAAGACCGACACGATCGATCTTTATTATACTCACCGGGTCGACGCCAGCATTCCCATTGAAGAAACAGTTGGCGCCATGGCGGCGCTCGTTAAAGCGGGCAAAGTCCGTTACCTCGGATTATCGGAGGCTTCCGTTGCCTCTATTCGAAAAGCAAATGCGGTTCATCCCATCACCGCCCTGCAAAGTGAATATTCCCTGCTTACCAGGGACGTCGAGACCGAGATCCTGCCAACGTGTCGCGAACTGAACATCGCATTCGTGCCCTATAGTCCGCTGGCGCGAGGTCTGGTCACGGCGACAATTCTCAACAAAGAACAGCTTGCACAAGACGACTTCCGCAGGACGCTGCCCAGGTTACAAGACGGACACTGGGATAACAATAAAAGACTGACCCAGGAATTTGCCAACCTTGCAGTAAATAAGGGATGCACTCCTGCACAGTTAGCGCTCGCATGGGTACTGGCACAGGGCGAAGATATTATTCCAATTCCCGGCACAAAGAAACGGACGTTCCTGGAGCAGAATGCAGCATCCGTCGATATCCGGTTGACCCCAACCGATCTTGAGAACATAGAAACGCTCCTTAAATTCTATCCCAATGTAGGGCAACGATATAGTGATGGTGGGATGAAGCTGGTGAATCGGTGATCGTTAATCGGTGATCGGTTTGTGTGTGCCTATAGTGACTTGCATACAACTCAAGACTAAGGACCAGGGATCTTCATCCCTTAGCACAGGGCAACGCCCTTGTGTTTCGTATATTCCGTTGGGGCTGACTACTACGTACTAGATAAAAAAAATCGGCCAAAATTGTTTGATCTTTGCGCCCCCGCGCCTCCTACGGTTTAGAATTTTTCACTGAGGAGAAAGCAACTTAGTGACACCATTCTTATATAGTTTTCCGATTGGAATTTCTGTTTTCCCGATCGTCACCAGTTCACCGGTGAATGACGCAATCTTCGATTTTGAAACGATAAAGGAACGATGTATCCTTATGAATGAACCTTCCGGAAGCATGGTTTCAACCGTAGTCATTGAATTTTTTGTAATGACCATACCGCTTCCCGTGAAGATCTTAACATAATTTCCCATGCCCTCGATGTACAGGATATCATTCAGCATGACTTTCACCGTCTTTCTTTCCGTTCTGAAATACAGGTAGGACTCCTTTTGGGCTTCTTTGCTTTCATTCGGAGCTACCGTAGAGGGCGTGTTCTCCCCACCCTTCCGGAATACCTTCGTTACGGCCTTTACAAAACGTTCGAATTGGATAGGCTTTAGTAAGTAATCCACAACGTCCAGCTCATACCCTTCCAGGCTGTATTCCTGGAATGCGGTAGTAATGATAATGGAGGGTGGGTTCTTAAGGATCTTAATCAACTCCGTGCCCCGGATTTCCGGCATCTGTATATCCAGAAAAATAAGATCAACCTCATGCTGCTGAATAGCCTCAATGACCTGGATCGCATTGCTGCATTCCGCTACCAATTGCAGCGAAGGGATGCGTGCGATATAGTTGCTGATGACTTCGCGGGCCAGCGGTTCGTCATCAGCAATAAGGCATTTCCATGTTCTAACCGGCTTGTCCATTGGATTGAGGAGTGGATATCGTGTGAAGTTCAAGTTTCAGCGCCACCACAAATAAATCGGCTTCCGGAAGAATCTTAAGATCGTACTTACCTGGATAGAGCAACTCCAGCCTTTTCCTGACGTTACTAAGGCCAATGCCGTTGTGAGCGCCGCCGGATTCAACATGATCCGGTTTGCTGTTCATCAATTTAAAATTCAATACGTTCTCCTTCAGATCGGCCTGAACATGGATCCAGGGCTGATCCAGTACTTTACTGGTACCGTGCTTGAAGCAATTTTCTATCAGCGGCACGAGAAGCAAGGGCGCAATCAGTAAGCGGTCTGTATCTTCCGGAAACCGGGTCTGAATGTCCAGATTCTTGCTATAGCGGATGCTTTCAAGCGATATGTAATCGTTGATAATTTTTAGTTCCTGAGTCAGGCTGACCTCGGGTTTATTGCATTCGTATAGTATATACCGCAAGAGGTCCGAAAGGCGGAGAATCATATCCGAAGCCTCCGGTGAGGTCTTCTGGGCAACGGAATAAATGTTATTCAATGTGTTGAACAAAAAGTGCGGGTGTACCTGGGCTTTAAGCAATTGAAGCTCTGCTTTGATTTTTTCTTTTTCCAGAATGGCGTTCAGGCTCTCCTTTTCATACCAGAATTTCATGTACTTGATACAGGCGGCAAAGCCGGCTACACCTAAAACACGGTGCATTCCCAAAGAATGTTTTCTGCCGAAGGAGGCTAGCATAAAAGATTCATTGAAAAACAGCCGGTATGAAACCTCGTTGGCCAGTCCTGAAAGTGCACAAAACAGGATCAGGAGGACTATCCCTTCAACGTACCTGGACTTCAG
>Ga0193718_1000187_pt1 | contig 15033 bp, 10 predicted proteins | sample U2a1metaG_FD_144918 | JGI IMG/M metagenome (GOLD analysis project Ga0193718, IMG submission 144918) | Soil microbial communities from a riparian zone of the East river system, Colorado, United States - U2a1 | ecosystem: Environmental > Terrestrial > Soil > Riparian zone | place: USA: East River... | reverse complement strand
ATCTCCTGATTGCCCGTGACGCCGTAACTGCCTCTGAGTTTTAAATCGTCAAATACTTCCAGGTTCTTTATGAATTGTTCTTCAGACAGTCGCCAAGCCACCGATCCGGAAGGAAAGAATCCGTATTTGTTTCCGGCTCCAAAACGGGAAGAACCATCGGCCCGTGTAGTGAGTGTCACTAAATACTTTTCGCTGAAATTGTAGTTCACTCTGGCTAAATAAGAGGCAAGACCCCAGTCTGTTACAGCGGACGTAGGAAAATTAGCAACCGACGCTGATCCCAAATCATTAAACTGCACCACATCGTTGGAAAACTGCTGAGCAGAGGCTGTCACTACCCGGCTGTCGGCCCCTTGCATGGTATACCCAGCCAACAGGTTCAGGTTATGTTTCTCCGCAATGGTTTTTGTATAGGTCACGGTATTTTCATTTAACCACTCCATCGTACGGGTATCGGTAATCGTGGCTAAGCCCTGCTGTGCAGATGCTCTCAATGTTGTGCGGGGAGCATAAAAGTCAGTACTGTTCATTTGTGTATTCACTCCTAGATTTACACGGAATACGAGCCCCTTGGTCAGTTCATATTCGCCAAAGACATTACCCAGTACTCTCACGGCGGTGGTTTGATTGGTAATTTCCCTGGCCGTCGCAACGGGGTTACCGATAATCGTACCGCGATCATTTTGGAATACGTACGTACCATCAGGGTTGTACACCGGAAGAATGGGGGAAAACTGGAGCGCGGATGAAATTACGCCGGCGGAAGTGGTTTCTCCGACTCCATTCAGCACGTCATTGGATTTTGTTCGCGTGAGCGTGAGGTTGTTGCCGATCTTAAATTTTGAATTGATTTTTTGATCCAGGTTGATACGAAACGAAGCCCGGTTGAAATTGGAATTAGTGATGATTCCATCCTGTGCAAAGTAATTACCCGATATCGAATAACGGGTATTTTCACTCCCACCGGAAAAATTTAATTGATAATTTCTGATCGGAGCGGATCTCAACACTTCGTGTTGCCAGTTGGTCCCTTTGCCAAATCCCGCTACCTGGGCATCGGTATAAACCGGCGCTTTCCCGGCGTTAACATTTGCTTCGTTGACCAACCCGGCAAACTCGGTGGCATTAAGTAAAGGAATTTCCCTTCTTACTTGCTGAACTCCCTGATAGGTTTCAAAGGTGATATTACTTTGCCCTGCCTTCCCTCTTTTTGTAGTGATCAATACAACGCCATTGGCGCCCCGGGCACCGTAAATGGAGGTAGCCGAAGCGTCCTTCAATATTTCAATGGAGGCAATATCATTGGGGTTTAAGGATGGGCCGCTTTCGTTGTACGTGGGGTATCCATCAATTACATACAGAGGTTCATTACCGCCTTGGATGGAATTGCCGCCGCGTATGCGAATGGTTACCCCCCCTCCCGGCTGAAACGACGTTTGCGTTACCTGTACGCCCGCTGCACGTCCTTGAAGCGCCTGGCCCATGGAGGTGATCGGTGTCAACTTGATTTTGTCTTCGGAGATAGAAGAAACGGATCCTGTCAAGTCGCTTTTCTTGACCGCACCATATCCCACGACGACAACCTCCTCTAGTTTCTTCACATCGGGCTGAAGGGTAATCGTGAATTCTGTCTTATCGGCTACGAGGACTTCCTGGGATTCATAGCCTATAAAGGAAAACACGAGCACACTCTTTTCATCAAGAATACCTATGCTAAACTTTCCGGAGGCATCGGTGCTGACCCCATTCAGTGTTCCTTTTTCCAATATGCTTGCCCCGGGCAAAGTTTGATCCTTCTCGTCTTTCACTGTACCGGAAACAACAATGACGGGGGGGTAGGTTTTTCTGATGGCTGCGGACAATCCCGCTTTTTCCCCCTCTGCAAGTTTACGTAAGATCACGTAGCTGCCGGAAACTTCATAGTTGACGCTAAGCGGCTGTAGCAGGCTGTCCAGAATTTCTTTCAATGTTGTGTTTTGGAAGTTGACAGAAAGCTCCTGGTCCAGCGGAATCGTTTTCGGGTTAAACGTAAATTTAACCTGCGCAGATCCTTCGATCTCCTCTAGAATTCCCCCTAGCTTCTTATTTTCCGCATTAATGGAAAGCACATTATCCAGGATACCCTGACCAAAAGTTAAGCCTGCGGAGGCAATGGCCATTCCCGAAACTCCAACGGAAAGTATTATTTGCAAGAGTGTAATTTTCATGATAGTCAAAACAGCGTTGACAATCGGTAACGATTTTTTCATACATTTAAAGAGGTTTTGTTCGCAACAAAGACAAAACTACCTACCCTGCTATCGCTGACCGTCAAATCGTGCCTGGCAGGTAGGGGAAAATCGGTGATGCTATTCTGGCATCACCGGTTTTTGATTTAAGTTCAACTTACCATAATGACCAAGGGTTATGGGTATTGGTGGATCGGTTTTTTTGATACAGGCTTTCCGCATCCTTTACTGGTAATAACAATTTTAGCATCAATCAACTCGTAATTGGCCCCGATCGTTTTACAAATGATTTTCAGTTTTTCGAAAAGCGGTTCATTACCTAACGGCGCCGTTAAGAAGCAGTTTTGCATTACAACATCCTCAAAAATAATTTCCACGCCATAGGCTTTCTCCAGGGTGTGAAAGACATTTCCAATAGGTTCATTATCAAATAGAAAATTTGCCTTCTGTATATTCGTATCAATTACTTCCGGTTTTTCAACAAGGGCTTTCTCAAAGGAGTCATTGGACCGTTGATAAATAACTTGTTGATTGGGTGTCAGGATTACACCATTTATCTCGGGTTTCGGTGTAGTTGAATTTCTCCTCGATTCCTTTGCGGAAAAAACGGATACTTTACCATGACGTACTGAAACGGTAACGTGTTTATCTTGATGATAAGCCTTTATTCTGAAGCTTGTGCCCAGGACTTTGGTGACTACTTCATTGGCATAGACAAAAAATGGCTTGTGCGGATTTTTGGCTATGTCAAAATAGCCTTCACCGGTCAGGTAAACTTTGCGCTCAGGTTGACTTGCATAGTCTTTGCGGTATTTCAAACGGCTGTTGTTCTCCAGGCTAACCACACTTCCATCATTCAGGTGAATTTTTAAAACCCCTCCCGTGGTATTCAGCTCTTCAATAAAATCTTCAGATTGGGTTAACAGTTGTTCTGGTGTGGCGGTCTGTTCCCGGATTTTCCACGCAATTCCGTACCCGCCCGCTGTCAGGATTACTACGATAAGCGCGATCGTGGCGGCAAGGCGAACAGGGATGAAAACGGTGCTGGGTTGTTTTTCCTTCCCGTGTCGGTCATTGATTTGCGTTTCTATATTGCGCCACATCCTGGCTATTGGTAAGGAAGCCTGGCTGGTCTGTTCCGCCCTGCGCAGATTCAGGAGGAGGATTCGGGCATTATCGATCGCATGGGCTTTCTGAGGGTTTTGAAGCCTGTATTCTTCCCAAAACCGGCCTGCTTCGAAATCATTTTCGATTACCCACTTAATAAAGAAATCGTCCGCAGCAAAGTCTTCGACAGAGAAGTTTAAATATTTCATTGGTGTTACTGGCCTATGCTAAGCTATATACCAATGCAGGAGGTGCCCCGTTTTATCCCATCCCTGTAGGATTTATTTTCAAAAAAAGCCCGGGAAAGAAAGAATGACCACAATGGTCATGGCCGCCACCTTTAGATTCTCTTTTAGGTTTTTTAGGCCTGCATAGACGAATTTGCACGCCGAATGATAGTTGACCCCCATGATTTGAGCAATTTCTTCATTTGAAAAAAAATGAAAGTACCGTAGGGTAATGGCCTCACGCTGGCGGGAAGGAAGTTTATCCAACGTATCCTTTAAATGACTCATCTGAAGGGACTGGACCTCTGCTTCCACATAATTTTCTTCATCCGGGTAATTTCTCAATACAGACAAATAGTCATCTATTGATTCGGTTGTATCATTGCGCGAGGCATTTACTTTGCGGTAAATCTTGTACCGGAGCGCTTTAAATAAATAAAACTTTATGGAGGTGGTGCTGGAAAGGCGTTCGCGGCTCGTCCATAACTCTATAAACAAATCCTGGATACAATCTTCAACGAGTGCCTGGTCTGAAATTGTTTTAGAACCGTAATTCAACAAAACCGCAGCGTACTGATCGTAAATAGCAGCAAATGCTCCCCTATCTCCTCCCTTGAAGGACTCCCACATTTTATCATTGACTTCGTCGTTTTTCATCCAAACAAGAATTGGTCAACTCACTTTAATTTCCCGAATGCGAGCCAATCTTAGAAAATTAAATTTTTAGATACAATCGTTTGCGATCAAAATTGGTCGCAAACGATTATTTATGATTGTCAAGGGTAAGATGGGATGATGGATGGTAGGGCCGCTCCGTTGACGATTCTTGAAATATATTTCAACGCGCATGGGATAAAATTTCAATTCTTTGGCATTGTTATTCTGGAGCTGATTTGGTTTACACTGCGTGGAGTAATACCCTGAACATTTCAAAACAGAATTGAAAAGCAAGTACTGTATTCATCCGTTACCTGGGCACGATAGGGAAAAAGTATATCCCATCAAGGCAAAGACCGTGCTCACCTTTGTGCTCCTGATTGCATGCGTTAGCCTGGAGGCAAGGCAACCATCCGATAGAAAGCCAAATATCCTTGTTATCCTTGCCGATGACCTGGGCTATCATGACCTTTCCTATTACGGTACGCCTGACATCCGTACGCCAAACATTGACATGCTATGCAAAGCAGGAATGAGGTTCGATAATTTTTATTCCAACTCACCGGTGTGCTCACCGACACGTGCTTCATTGATGAGCGGGCGTTATCCTGAAATGGTAGGGGTTCCGGGGCTAATACGATCGAACCCTGACGCTAATTTTGGATTTCTGAAGCCGGATGCGCTGCTGCTTCCCAAGCTCTTAAAGCAAGCTGATTATAACACCGCATTGGTGGGAAAATGGAATTTAGGGCTGGAAACGCCGAACACACCGAACGAAAAGGGCTTTGATTTTTTTCATGGCTTTCTTGATGATATGATGAACGACTACTGGGACCATTTGCGGAATGGAAAAGATTTTATGCGCAAAAATGACCGGCAGGATAATCCCAAAGGACGCCATGCTACTGATGTTTTTACGGGCTGGGCCATCGACTACATAGCGGAGCAAAAGAACAACGCCAACCCATTTTTTCTTTATCTCGCCTACAATGCACCCCACTTCCCTGTCCAGCCTCCCGAAGAATGGATGGCAAAAGTAAAGGCCCGCCAACCCAATAGCACCGAAACAAGGGCAAAACTGGTTGCCTTGATTGAGCATATGGATGATGGCATTGGTAAAGTGATAAAGGCGTTGAAAGAAACAGGCGCATATGACAATACCCTGATCGTTTTTATGAGTGATAATGGAGGGTTCCTTCCCGACAACGCTAACAATGGTGACCTGCGCGATGGTAAAGGGAGTATGTATGAAGGAGGCATCCGGGTACCTGCATTTTGCGTATGGCCCAACCACATTCAACCGGCAGCCGTATCTCTACAACCTGCCATAACGATGGATATCTATCCTACTCTGTCAGAAGTTGCGGGTATCACCATCCGCCACAAAGTGGATGGCATAAGTTTACTGAATGTGCTTCTGGGTAAGGTGAAGAACCTTCCCGAAAGGCCATTGTTCTTTACCCGCCGGGAGGGGAATCTAAAATTCGGGGGTGAAACAATCCAGGCCGTCATCAACGGCGATTGGAAGTTGCTCCAAAACAGTCCGTTTGAACCGTACCAGCTATATAACCTGCATGAAGATCCTAAAGAGGAGCGAAATTTAGTGAGCGCGGAATTGGAGCAGTATAAAAAACTGCAACTGATGCTCATTAGCCAACTCCAAAAAGGCGGCAGCATACCCTGGCAGAGACCGGAGAAGCAAAACCAGGAGGAGCGATGATAACTATAAGAACCATCGTGTACAGCACATTTATAACCTTGGTGCCTACGTTTTTTCCCAAGGTTGCGCTTTCACAGGGCGTCCCATCGGTCAAACCTAATATCGTTATCATTCTCGCCGATGACATGGGATGGGGCGATGTTGCACTAAACGGAAACCCCTACAACATCGCTACACCCAACATGGAGAAAATTGCGAACCAGGGTGCGCGCTTCGACCGTTTTTTTGTGAGTCCGCTGTGCGCTCCTACCCGTGCAAGTTTGCTTACAGGCCGATACCACCTGCGGACCGGCGTGGCCAATGTTACCGGGGGGTTGGAAACGATGCGTACAGAAGAAGTGACGTTTGGAGAAATATTCAAAGGTGCGGGCTATGCAACAGGGTTATTTGGAAAATGGCACAACGGCGCCCACTATCCCCAGGATCCAAATGGACAAGGTTTTGACGAATTCTTTGGCTTTTGTGGCGGGCACTGGACCAATTATTATGATACACACTTGCAGCACAATGGCAAGGCGGTGCAAACCAAAGGGTACATCACGGACGTACTCACGGACGCGGCGTTAGGTTTTATCGAAAAGAACAAAGCCCGTCCATTCTTGTGCTATATTCCTTACAATGCGCCACACGGCCCGTTTCAGGTAGGTGATAAATACTTTGCTAAGTTTAGGTCCAAAGGGGTAAATGAAAGGGACGCGGCTATCTATGGCATGGTAGAAAATCTTGATGACAATATTGGCCGTGTGTTGCAAAAGCTCGATGAACTTAACTTGAGTAAAGGTACAATCGTTATTTTCCTTACCGATAATGGGCCAAACTCCAATCGGTACAATGGCGATATGAAGGGCAAAAAAGGGGCGGTGGATGAAGGAGGCGTTCGCGTTCCGTTCTTCATTCGGTGGCCAGGAAAAATCAAAGAACAGACTGTAATAAAACAGCTGGCCGCCCACATCGACGTGCTTCCAACGTTAGTAGAATTAACCGGGATTGCCAAACCTCAAACCCTGCCATTGGATGGTCAAAGTCTTTTGCCCCTTCTGCAAGGAAAACCGGTTGGGTGGGCAGAAAGAAGTATCTACACACATGTACTCAAAGATACCGACAAGGCCATCAAACCTTTTCCCGGGGCGGTGCGCACGCCACAATACCGCTATATCCGTGGCAATGAATCCGACGAGTTATATGATATGGTTTCTGACCCCGGCCAGAAAACAAATATTGCTTCTGACCGACAAACTGTTGTCAGCACGTTCAGAGACCAGTACGATAAATGGTTTGCAGAGGTCACGCAAAAAAAGATCTATCCTGAAATCACCGAAGTGGGCTATAAGCAAGCGCCCATTACGGAATTATTTGCTCCTGACGCTGCCAAAAAGGGCTCTATAAAATATTTTGCCAAAAATGGCTTTGCGCACGATTGGTTTACAGGCTGGCAACAAGATGCTGATTCTGCCATCTGGAATATCGAAGTAGTGGAAGATGGAAATTTTGAAATACAATTGAAGTACAATTGCACGGAAAGTTTTTTGGGAAGTGTCCTCCAGGTAAACATTGATGGTGAGAAGACACAAATGAATGTTCAGGTCCCGTTCACCGGCAAAGTATACCCAAGCCCCGACAGGGTAACGCGTATTGAAGCATATGAGAAAGACTGGGCCATGTTGGACATGGGAACCCTGCATCTGTCAAAGGGCCGGCACAACGTGGTCGTTAGAAAAGGAGCCGGGAATCCCACATCTCCATTCGAATTAAAATCGGTCCTTATTCAAAAACTATAGCAATTAAAATTTATGAGACGCAACGTAGTGTGGCTGGTACGGTTAATGGTAGTGGTTTCTCCTTTTCTTGCCGCGGGACAAAATGCAGCGGTCAGGCAGGAAAACGGTTCATTAAAACTGATCAAGACCGGCAGTGGTAAACCAAGGAATATCATTTTTATCCTCACGGATGATCACCGGTACGATGGCATGGGCTTTTTAAAGTCCCAGCCCTTTATTAAAACGCCAAACATGGATTTGCTGGCGAAAGAGGGCGCCTATCTTAAGAATGCTTTTGTTACCACTTCGCTTTGCTCGCCATCCAGGGCATCGATATTGACAGGCTTATATGCCCACAAACATAAGGTGGTCGACAATAACAACCCTGTAGCGAAGGACCTCCTGTTTTATTCCCAATACTTACAGCAGGCAGGGTATCAAACCGCCTTGGTAGGCAAATGGCACATGGGCGGCGAGTTTGATGATCCACAGCGGGGCTTTGATTATTGGGTTTCATTCAAAGGCCAGGGCACGTACCTCCCTACTCCCAACGGTCTCAATGTAAATGGGAAAAAAGTACCGCAAAAGGGATATATCACCGATGAGCTGACCGATTATGCCATCGATTTTCTTGCGCATCGAAAGAAAGACAAGCCGTTCATGCTCTACTTATCCCACAAAGGAGTTCATGCCGACTTCACCCCTGCCGAGCGGGACAAGGGTATGGCCGCCAACTATGATTTCATCCCACCGAAAAATATGGACGCCAATGTTCACAAAGGCGCGCCCATGTGGTTGATCAACCAACGCAACTCCTGGCACGGTATTGAATTTCCCTATCACAGCAGCCTCGATATCGGCGAATACTACAAGCGTTATGCAGAAACACTCTATAGCGTAGATGCCTCCATTGGAAAAGTGATGGGATACCTGAAAGAACAGGGCCTGCTGGAGTCTACCCTCATTGTCTACATGGGTGATAACGGCTTTCAATTTGGCGAGCATGGCCTCATCGACAAGCGTACGGCCTATGAAGCATCTATGCGCGTGCCCATGCTGGCCTATTGTCCGGAACTGATCAAACCTGGCACCGTGATAAATGAAGTGGTTGCCAATATCGATATCGCTCCAACCCTATTGGAAGCAGCTGGTCTGAAAGCCCCCGATTATATGGACGGCATGAGTTTTCTGCCTTTGCTCGAAGGCAAAAAAGCGGACCACTGGCGCACCGGACTGTTATATGAATATTACTGGGAGAGAAATTATCCCCAAACGCCAACCATGCATGCCTTACTGGGCGACCGGTATAAATATATTCACTACAATGGTATTTGGGATACCGATGAATTATATGACCTGCAAACCGACCCGCTTGAGATCAATAATCTCATCCGGAGCGAAGAACATCAGGCTACGATAAAGCAGATGAACAATGAGCTGTTTGATATCCTGCAGCGTACCGGTGGCATGTATATCCCTTTGTTCCCGGATGCCGGACGCCAGCAAAACCTCCGGTATGAATATGGTTCCGGCGCGGCAGAATTCCCCTCCTACTTAAAACGCGAAAGCACAGAAAATGAGAAAAACAGAAAACACAAATAGTAAAATGAGAAAATTACTCATCTCCTTAGCAGCACTTGTATTAATCGGAGCCTGTGCCAAAGCACAACAACAGCCCGAAGCCAAATTCGGGTGGAAGCTCGGTGCGCAGACGTATACGTTTAAAGAATTCACGTTCTATGAAGCCATCAATAAAATTGACAGCTGCGGCTTGAAAAATTTGGAGTGCTATACTGCCATGGTCATCGGCGGTGGACTGGAAGGCAAAATGGATTTCCGCATGGATGCCTCCAAAAGGGACCAGATACTCAGCTGGCTTAAGAAGAAAGGAATGAAGTTGACCGGCTATGGTGTCGTAAAATTAAAAGAAGAGGCCGATTGGAAGGCCCTGTTTGAATTTGGAAAGGCAATGGGGATAGAAACCTTCACGGCAGAGCCGGAAGAGAAATTTATGCCCTTGTTGTCTAGCCTGTGCGATAAGTATAAAATCAATTTGGCCATCCACAATCATGCCGAACCTACCCATTACTGGAAACCGGAGGTGGTCTTGGCCGCAATTAAAGGACAAAGCAAGCGCATCGGGGCGTGTGCCGATGTGGGCCATTGGATCCGATCAGGCCTTGATCCGGTTGAATGCCTCAGGCAATTAAACGGGCATGTACTGTGGGTGCACATGAAGGATATGAGCGATAAAACAAAAGAGGCGCACAGCGTCATTTGGGGTACCGGAGTATTGAATATGCAGGGCGTCGTTTTAGAATTAAAGAAGCAAAAATTTAAAGGGCAGCTGTCGGCTGAGTATGAATACAACTGGAAGAACAATTCCTCCGACGTGGCTACGAGCATTAAGAATTTCAGGGCTCTCTTAAGCAAGGGTAAGGAGTAGTATTATGAAGAGACGTTCTGCTTTAAAAAACATGCTCCTGTTCGGCACGGCAGCCTGGGTGATGCCATCGACACTGGCCAAGGCCAGAGAGCAGTCGTTGTACTCCAGGCAGTTAGGTTTTGGTGTAGGTACCGATGTTCAACTGGCCGAAGTGGTGGATACGATTATACCGGCTACCAAAACCCCCGGGGCGAAAGAATTGGGAGTGCACCTCTTTGTACTGAAGATGGTAAAGGATTGCAGCAACAAAAAAGAACAACAATCCTTTTTGAATGGCTTAAAAGAGTTGGATGCCTTTAGTGAAAAATCAACCGGCAAAATATTCATTGACGCAGACAGGGCGCAACGTCTTTCCATTCTGAAGGCAATTACAAATGAAGACAGTCCGGCCACCGGCGATTTAAAATTCCTTGCATCGACCACCAGAAAATTAACCGTGGAAGGCTATACCACATCCCGTTATTATATGACAAACATCGTGCCTTATCAGTTGGTACCCGGACACTTCCATGGGTGCGTGAAAGTAGAAAAAGCGGGTAAAGTATCCTCCAAATCGAAATAGTACCATGAATATCAATTCCAATACCACAAATACGTTTGATGCCATCGTCATCGGATCCGGTATCAGCGGCGGATGGGCTGCTAAAGAACTTACCGGAAAAGGCCTTACCACCCTGGTACTCGAACGCGGCCGCGACGTGAAGCACATTACTGATTATCCTACCGCTAACCTGAGCCCATGGGAACTGGAATACCGCAATGCGCTTCCGCTGGAAGTCGAAAAAGCAAATCCCATCGTAAGCAAATGCTACAACTTCCGGGAAGATTCGCAGCATTTCTTCGCGAAAGATGGCGAACATCCTTATGTTCAAACCAAACCATTCGATTGGATCAAGGGCTATCAGGTCGGAGGTAAATCATTGCTATGGGCAAGGCACACGCAGCGGTGGAGTGATTTTGATTTTGAAGGCCCCGCGCGGGATGGCTTTGCCGTGGATTGGCCCATACGCTATAAAGACCTATCGTCATGGTACAGCTATGTAGAAAAGTTTGTAGGCATATCGGGCAACAAAGATGGCCTTCCTAATTTGCCGGATGGGGAGTTCCTGCCTCCGATGGAAATGACCTGCGTGGAGAAATATTTTAAGGAGAAAGTCGCAGCGTCATATAAAGACCGGTCGGTGATCATGGCAAGGTGCGCCCATATTACGGAAGCACAACCAATCCATCACGAACAAGGCAGGGTGAGCTGCCAATACAGGGATCTGTGCCGCCGTGGTTGTCCCTTTGGTGGCTATTTCAGTAGCAATTCCTCTACCCTGCCCTGGGCAAAGAAAACGGGTAAGCTTACGCTGGCAACGCATGCGGTAGTACATTCTATCATTTATGATGAGAAAAAGAACAAAGCCACGGGCGTAAGAGTGATCGATGCCATTACCCATGAAGCGACTGAGTACTTTGCCAGGATAATTTTTGTCAATGCGGCAGCGGTCAATACCAATCTTATATTGCTCAACTCAACCTCCAACCGCTTCCCCAATGGTATTGGCAACGATAGCGGCGTGCTGGGCAAGTACTTCGCATTTCACAATTACAGGGGCAAGGTCACAGCGGAATATGATGGCTTTCAGGATTCTACCACAGAAGGACGAAGGCCAACGGGTACCTATATTCCACGCTTCAGAAACCTTTATCAGCAGGAAACAAATTTCCTGCGCGGCTATGCCGTGGCGGTAGGCGGAAGGCGCGCAGACCTTCCTGCCAAAGGCTGGGGCGAAGATCTGAAAGCGCAATTGGCTACCCGTACCGAGGGCCCCTGGAAATTGAATGCGGGCATGATGGGTGAGACAATCCCGAAGGCAACCAATGCGCTGACGCTGAGCAAGACACAGAAAGACGAATGGGGCATTCCACTATTGGAATTTGCTGTCGACTATGATGATAACGATGAGAAAATGCTGAAAGACTTTTTTGAACAATTATCGGAAATGTTTTCCAAGGCAGGCTTCTCGAACATTAAGGCACGCGATACGAAACAAGCCCCAGGACTAGACATCCACGAAATGGGCGGTGCCCGTATGGGCCGCGATCCTAACCATTCCATGCTCAATAGCTTTAACCAGCTGCATGCCTGTAAGAATGTTTTTGTTACCGATGGAGCATGTATGACGTCAACCAGTACACAAAATCCATCGCTGACCTATATGGCCCTCACGGCAAGGGCAGCCGATTATGCCGTTGCGGAATTAAAAAAGGGAACCTTGTAGGGCGCCATGACCAAAACCGAGCGATAGAAATGGTGAAATACATCCTATCGATGAGGTAGACTTTCATAGTCTTGAGTCCTGAGTCCATAGTTGAAATCCAACTCAGGACTCAAAACTACGGACCCACCTTCACCACATCCATATTCAGCAATTGCCCCAACTTTTCAATCTTCGACGCCAGATGCCCCACACCGATTGCGCAATGGTGCGCGGGTCCGTGACGGTTCCATTCATTTACAAAACGCCTTGCCCCGATAGAAAACCGGTAGCGGCTATTGGTATTTCCGATCTGAAGAATGGGGCCCGGCACCGACTCTCCCTCTGCCACCAGCAACATCAATTTGTCTTTTTTTTCAACCACGGACAATAACGTAACCGGGCCGTTCTTTACTGTCATTTCAACGGAAACGCCCTTCCCTACTTTGCCGTGGTAAACATTCAACGGCCGAACTTTTGTTTTGCCTTCGGCGATGGCGAGATGACCCGGGCCGTCGTGTCCCATCAGTACTACATCATCGCTGAAATCCATAGCATAGGTTTCGGTAAACGATCCACCCGCTCCAAAACTGTCCATGATCTTCATCGCTTGCGCATTCTTGATTTCGTATTCCCCTGCCACGGGAACGCCATTCGCCGTCAATAGAGAATTGCCAAGAATAATAGAACTGATGGCTTCTTCATTCTCCGCATTGCCGGTGCCTTCATAATAATAGGCGAGGGAACCCAGGGTGTGTTTTTCCACCAGCCGATCCAGGGCTACGGATGTAACTGCGGCCTTTTCCATCGCGTCCACGGGACAATCCGGTTGCACGTCAAAAACGTCATAAAATAATTTCAACCTGCCTTTCATTTCATCCCGGGTCACCTTCCTTCTCAAGGCAGCCAGCTCTTCCACTTCGATCAGTTCAATGTGTCCGCCAAAATGGGCGTAATGCCGGGTGAGGTCAGTATAAATGTCGAGCATGCCATTATAATAATGGCCCATGCAGCCTAGGCGGTTATGGGACATTATATTCGCCACCCTGGCAGCGGCGACCCATTCTGCTATTTCATCCCAGCATTCAGGATCATTCTCCAGCATACCGGTTATCTGATGAAACGGTATGCCCACGCGATTGAAAACGTTGGCGATTTCGGGAACGGAACATCCTGAACAATGAGCCAGCCATTCCCCCGTCATTTTGGTTCTGTCCGTCATCGCATTGAACGACGAATAATCAATCGCCTCATCGGGCGATAAATTCAGAATGATCACAGGCACCTTGGCCCGTTGTACTACCGGCAATACAGTGGAAGACAGGGCATAGGTGGTGACATATAAAAAGAGGATATCCACATCTTCCGTTTTAAACAGTCTGCCTGCCTGGAACGCTTTATCTGGCGTGTCGACCAGACCTGCGTTCACAACGGAGGGATGAAGGCTTGAAAGCTTTTCCCCGACTACAGTTAAATAGCCCTCCAACCGCTCTTTCAATCCTTCAAACTGCGGCCAGTAGGTATCGAGACCAATTCCAAATAGACCTATCTTTAGCATAGAGTGGCCTCAAGGTAGGGAAATTTAGTCCCTGGTCTAGTCTGAGTCTTGAGTTGGGTTCAACTACTCAACGAACCGGGTGAGCATTTGAAATAGTTTCTCCTCCGTATACGGTTTTTGTAAATGATCGTTCATGCCGCAATTAAGGCTGTTCTGAATATCATCCGTATAGGCATTAGCCGATAAGGCTACAATCGGTTTGGCGTAGTTTAATTTTCTCAGTACCCTGGTGGCCTCGTGTCCATCGATCTCCGGCATCTGAATGTCCATCAGCACCATATCAAAGTCGGTTGACTTTGCCAGGTTGATCGCCTCCATCCCGCTTTTTGCCGTCGTCACTTTGGCCCCGAATTTTTGCACCATCTTTCTTGCTACCAGTAAATTGACAGCATTGTCATCCACGATCAGAAAATGGAGCGATTTCTTAAACGTGAGGTTTAGCCGGTCTGCACGGGGCGGGGTGACCAGCCCTAGTTGCGGGGCGGGCAATCCAAGCTGCAGGGTGAACGTAAACGCTGATCCGGTATTCAAAACCGGGTCAGCAGGGCTTTCTACCCGAATACCGCCCTTCATTTGCACCAACAGGCTTTTTACAATGCTCAATCCCAGACCGGTGCCACCGTACTTACGCGTTACGGCTTCATCTGCCTGCGTGATGCCCTGTAAAACTACCTGCCCGTTTTTATTTTCAAGGAGTGAAAACGCTACTTCAACACTTCCTTTAAATGTGAATTTAATGGCATTGCCGATCAGGTTGGTCAGGATCTGTGAAATGCGGGTAGTATCTCCGATTACTTCTTTGGGTATGGCGTCATCGATGTGACAGGATAAGGTGAGTCCTTTTTGTTTAGCCAGGAATTGATACCGGTTGATGTTGGCCGATATCACCTCATTAAAGTTAAAGGTCAGATTTTCCAGTTGCAGTTTTCCACTTTCTATTTTGCTGAAATCAAGAATGTCATTGATCAATAGGGTCAGGTTTTGTCCCGAGCTTCCGATGATCTCAAGGTATTTCCGGTGCGCCTCGGTTGTCTTTTCGCCCAACATAATCGCGGTCAGACCAAGTATGCCATTGAGAGGCGTGCGGATC
>Ga0193718_1000186_pt1 | contig 15079 bp, 15 predicted proteins | sample U2a1metaG_FD_144918 | JGI IMG/M metagenome (GOLD analysis project Ga0193718, IMG submission 144918) | Soil microbial communities from a riparian zone of the East river system, Colorado, United States - U2a1 | ecosystem: Environmental > Terrestrial > Soil > Riparian zone | place: USA: East River... | reverse complement strand
AGCGATTGATGAGTTCGCCGCTGGAAGCCTCGGAAAAGAAAGCGCAGTACGTGCATTTCTGCGCGCAGAAGGGCACGTGGACGTAAAGGCTTTCGATCGGGCGCGGCGTTTCCAGCATGACCTGAAATTAGCCGACACCGAGTCGTTTAGCGAATCAAAACACCACTGGCGTGGCGCTGGCTTGGAGTGCTGCTCTGCTTAAGCTTGAGCGCGTTTGACGTTTTCGGCCTTGAGACCTTTTTCGCTGGTGACGATGTCGAAGTTGACCTCGTCGCCTTCGTTTAGAGTCCTGAAGCCGTCGCCTTGGATCGCGCTATAGTGAACAAAAACATCCTGCCCGGTTTCCTGCGTTATGAAACCAAACCCGTGTTTATTGTCGAACCACTTTACTTTGCCGCTGGCCATAATGCTCTCTCTCCTGAACTGAGCCGGGCGGAGCAGAAGATAAAAAAAAGACACAACGGGTACATTCCGTTGTGTTCAATTACATCTGGAGCCGCATACGCCTCAATTATTTCGGCACTATAAAGAGGAGTAATAAATGGGTCAAGCATAACTTGTTCACAGCTAATGCTAATTTAAATCATTCGTGTTTAAGTCCGTCAGCCAGAATTCACTGCAACTCGTGAAAAATCGGTCGGTCCAGCCGAAACACCTTCGATTTTTACGGAACCTTCGCGCAAGCAAACCGAGTCCCGATTCTATCGCTTCTTAAGACGGTAGTACTGACCCGGTGAGGAAATCGGGTTGGTAATCGTGCTTTGAGAATTAAGGAGAACCGGTACATTCGTAACCGAGATCCAGGAGTTGCTGGCGGAAAGGTCCCCAGCCGCTTCGAGGTTGTAATTGGTTGCCGACCCGGGCCAGGTAATCACAACATTGCTGCCGAAAATCTGCGCGCGCAAAAGCGGAGGCTCGCTTTGCACGGCCACCAGCCATAAATGCGCTCCTTGTGACGGTGTCGCCGTCCAGGTGACATTGTAGGTGCCGGCTCCGGGCACATCCTTCGTTGCCACCACCACCTCGACGTCACAGCCGGAGAGGAGTTGGGAAGCTATGGTCGTGAAGCCATTGGTCGGAACCGCCGTGACGGAAGCCGCGCCGGAATCACCCGCCCAGATCGCGACGAGGGTTGCTACACTCGTAGTCGTGACATCCAAACTGGTATGGGGTGGAGAGAGCACTTTGTTGAATTTCACGTCTTGAATGATTCCCCCATTCTTTACCTCGACCACCGCCAACGTGACCTCATCACCGCCTTCGGGCATCGGAGCGGTGACGCGATAGCCACTGCCACCGACCGCCGACGAAACCGCATAAAGGGCTTCACCGGAACCTGGATAAAGCGGCGAATAATCGTGCATGGAATCCAGCAGGCCGTAACTATTCGTCTTGTTGTCCAACGGAACCGCGGTGAATCCGTTCGTGTCGCCCCGACCAACCCAGGCCAGAATCGTGCTATTAGAGGTTTGTGTCGTGATAGCCGGCGTGGTCAGGCCACCGGTACTGTTGCAGGGGAAAAACGCGAGTGTGTGTGCACCGCCGGACGGGCCGGCAGTGGTATTGCTCGGGAGCAGCAGTAATAGGGCAGAAAAAATTACCGTGATTGAAGCGGAGAGATTCCCAACCCGGTTTGCCCGATTGGTACTTTTGATTCTTTGCCGAACAAAAAGTTCTACCGTTGATGCCATGTCATCTCTCATTTCCCAACCGGTCCGATGCGCGAAGTGCCCTTTGGTTCCCGACTCCTTTTGTTCGACCCTGCTTAAGCAACGTGGAGGATGCTACCTAAAGTCATTCCACTTGCAGCGCCTGGTCCAAAAACTGCGAAAGATGACCTAAAATGACGGTGTCACCCGCGACCAGCGTGGCTCCGGCCGTTTGCGCCGCCTTCAGCAAGGCGGTATCGCCTTCCCTGGCAATGGCTATGACCGGGATATGCTTGGTGGCAGCATCCCCTTTGAGTTCGGCAATGACCCGGCAAATGTCGGCCCGGCTGGATTCGAGGTCGGCCAGAACCAGCATCGGCTTCTCCTGCCGGGCGATCGCCAGGAGAGTGTTTGAATCCGTGACAGCCCGAACGCGGTAATTCAAATCCTGCAACCGGTTGACCAATTGGGTTCCGGGCAGCAATTTCTCGTACACGACGAGCGCCAACGGTTGTGTCATCGGCAGAGAGAATGGTACGCCTTGGCGAAAATTGCAAAAAGTTTCCAATCGTCTTCCGCGCGTAATCGTTCTCGCCCTCGGACTGGACGATTTCGAGGACGAGATAACGCCGAGAACGATGACGAGGGCGAAATAGCCCTTTAGGTTCCACCCGAGACCCCTCCTTTAACGTCACGAAGGGTCATTTCGGCGCTAAAGGGGCGGGAAATGCGGCTTGACTGGCATCTATAAAAAACTTATTCTTTAGGCTAACGAACGGTAAAGAATTGCTGGGTTTCCCCAGCGCGCCAAAGTCGGAAAGATAAAACTTGCCGACTTTTTTGTTCCCCTCGTGGGGTCTTTCCGTTTGACAAACTGATATGAACGCCGACTTTTTAGCTGTTTTGGAGTACTGGGAAAAGGAGAAGGGCATCAGCCGAGATGTCCTCACGTCGGCTGTACAGGAAGCTTTGCTTTCTGCCGCTAAAAAGGCGGTCGGTCCAGCGCGTGAACTGCGCGTGGCTATCGAGCCCAAAACCGGCGACATCCGGGCTTTTGCCAAACTGGTGGTGTCGGAAAAAGTCGTTTCCAAGCACGACCAGATCAGCGTTTTCGACTCGCGCCGCATTAAGCCGGACGCCCAGATTGGCGAAGAGATTGAAATCGAAGTCACCCCCACCGGATTCGGACGCATCGCCGCCCAATATGCGAAACAGGCGCTGATGCAACAGATTCGGCGCGCGGAGAAGGCATTGATTTTTACGGAATTTAAAGACCGCGTTGGTGATATCATCAGCGGAACCGTCCGCCGATTTGACCGTTCGGACGTTATCGTGGACCTTGGCAAATACGAGGCGTTGCTGCCGAATCGCGAGCGTGTTCCCACCGAGGAATACCAGGTCGGCGAGCGCATTCGTTGTTACGTCAAGGCCGTCGAGCAAGGCGCTCACGGGCCGGAAATCATTTTGTCCCGCGCAGACCCGCGGTTCGTCATTAAGCTTTTTCAGTTGGAAGTTTCTGAAATCAGCGATGGCACGATCGAGATCAAAGGCATTGCCCGCGAACCGGGTTTCCGCACCAAGCTGGCCGTCTGGACCCGCGACGAAAAAGTGGATCCGGTCGGGGCGTGCGTCGGCTTGCGGGGTCAACGCGTGAAAAACATTGTTCGCGAGTTGAACAATGAAAAGGTGGATATTATCCGCTGGTCGCCGAATGTCCGTGAGTTCATCACCAACGCGTTGTCGCCGGCCAAGTTAAAGAATTTTGAGATAGACGAAGCCCGCAAACGCGTGCGCATTATCACGAGCGAAGATCAGCTTTCGCTGGCGATTGGCAAGCGCGGACAGAACGCGCGCCTCACCTCCAAGCTCACCGGTTGGCAGGTGGATATCGAAGCCGAACACGTTGTGACCAAAGGGTTTGAGGAAAAAACCGCCGAAGCGATCGAATTGGTGGCGGCGATTCCGGGAATCACTCGCGAGCAAGCCGAAGTGCTGGTGAATAATGGTTTGAGGCGGCTGGAAGAATTGTTGCAGGCGGAAGAGAGCGATTTGGCGGGAATTCCCGAAATTGGCGACCAGGCGGCGGCGATTTTGGAAGCAGCGCGCGCTGAGGCGGCGAAGCGCACATTGAAGGTCGGCGAAACACCTGTCTCGGGTTAATATGCAGACTGGTGCAAATAGTTTAACATTGTTAGTTTGAAAGCCCATGACGGCTGTCAGACATATTCGGCTCGCGGTTAAAAAGAATTATGCCCGTTCGTATTTACGATATTTCGAAGAAGCTTGGTCTGGAGAACAAAGACATCATCTCCAAGGCCAAGGCATTGGGCATTACCGCCGCCAAAGTGGCCTCCAGTTCGCTCGATAAGATCACCGCCGAATTTCTCGAAGAGGAAATCCTCAAGGAACATCCCGAGATTGCCGCCAAGCTGAACGCGCCCCCGCCGGAAGCGCCCAAGGCGCCAGTCGTGCAGGAGAAAATTGTAGTCATCACCGCGCCCCCGCCGCCTCCGCCCGTGGTCCATGCGTCCGCGCCGGTTGCAGAAACGAACGGGGTCGAGCAGCCGCCTGAGGCAGCACCTGAAGAAGTGACGGCGCCCGAAATTGAAGCCATTGCGGAATCCGGGACCCCTCCCCCAGCGCCCGCGCCAGTTGTTCCGCCCAAACCAGTCGTCCCCCCGGCGCCGCCGAAACCGCAGGTGGGCGAAAAAGTTGGGTTCATTCAACTGCCGCAGAGGCCGGCTCCCAAGCCCGTTGAAAAACCGGCGCAAAAATTTCAGCCGCAGCCACAACAGCGTCCGCAGGATAATCGCAGACCCGATTTCAATCGCCGTGGGGATATTCGGGGAGTTCGCGGCGGCCCAAATGCTCCCGGAGGCCCCACCATGCCCGGCTCCCGGCCGCCCCTAAAAGGTCCCGCTCCCAAAGAATCCGGTGGACCGAAAGTTTCCTTGCCGGCCGATGCCAAGGTCATTGTCATCAAACCGCCCATCGTGGTTCGTGACCTGGCCGAGCAATTAAAGCAAAAGCCGTTCGTCGTCATCGGCGATCTGATGAAGCTGGGCGTTTTTGCGACGGTCAACCAGGCGATTGACGAGGCGACCGCCGAAAAAGTTTGCGCCCTGCACGGTTTCAAATTTGAAGTTGAAAAACGCGAGCGCGGCGGCGGTGTAGTCCATGCCCCGATCAAGAAGGTCGAGCTGGACATGGAAGACAAGATCGAGGACCTGAAACCTCGCGCTCCGGTGGTCACCATCATGGGCCACGTCGATCATGGCAAAACGACACTGCTTGACGTCATCCGCAAATCGGACGTCGCGGCGGGCGAAGCCGGCGGCATCACGCAACACATCGGTGCTTACACCATTTCCTTCCCGCATCCCGAGCGGAAAAAAGAGCTCGCGCAGGTCACCTTCCTGGACACGCCCGGCCACGCGGCGTTCAGCTCGATGCGCGCCCGCGGCGCCAACGTGACCGACATTGTCGTGCTGGTCGTGGCGGCGAATGACGGCGTGATGCCGCAGACGCTGGAAGCATTGAGCCATGCGAAGGCGGCGAAAGTGCCGATTCTCGTGGCGGTCAACAAGATTGATCATCCGAACGCCAACCCGTTGAAGGTCCGCCAGCAATTGCAGGACAAAGGCCTCGTGCCGGACGATTGGGGCGGCGATACGATTTACGTGGACGTTTCCGCGCTGACCAAACAGGGCGTGGATAAGCTGATTGAAATGATTTTGCTCCAGGCGGATTTGCTGGAGTTGAAGGCGAACCCCAACCGCCGCGCCAAAGGCAACGTGATCGAATCCGGTCTCGAACCCGGCGGCCCGACCGCGACGGTGCTCGTGCGCAAAGGCACGTTGCGCGTCGGCGATGTCCTCCTCTGCGGCCAGTATTACGGACGCGTGCGCGCGCTCATCAACGAGGAAGCGAAACGCCTCAAGGAAGCGGGCCCTTCGGTCGCGGTAAAAGTGCTGGGCTTGAACGGCGTGCCGGACGCTGGTTTGGAATTCAGCGTGGTGGAAGACGAAAAAGCCGCGCGCGATCTGGCCGAACAACGCATGATGGAAGCCAAAGCGGAAGGCTTCGAAGCGGCGCGCGGCAAAGTGACTTTGGAAAATCTGTTTGCCACCCTTCAGTCGCAACAGAGCAAGACGCTTAAAATCGTGGTGAAAGCCGACACCCAGGGTTCGGTGGAAGCCATCGTGGAAGCGCTTAAGAAAATCGAGTCCGACAAGGTGACGCTGGAAATCATTCACAGCGCCGTCGGCACGATTACCGATTCGGACGTGGCACTGGCTTCAGCTTCGAAGGCGGTCATCCTCGGTTTTCACACGCGCGTGGACAGCGGCGTGGCCGACAAGGCAAAGCACGAAGGCGTGCAAATCAAGCTTTACGCCATCATTTACGAATTGATTGATGAAGTGAAGGAAGCCATGGCCGGCCTGCTCGACCCGATTCTCAAGGAAGTCATTATCGGCTCGGCGGAAGTGCGGAAGATTTTCGACTTGTCGAAAGGCGCGCCCGTCGCGGGCTGCATCGTTTCCTCCGGGCGCATTGCCAAGGGCAAAGTCCGCCTGCGCCGCCGGAAGGAAGTCATTTACGAGGGAATCACGCAGTCGTTGCGCCGTTTCCAGGACGAAGTCAACGAAGTGCGCGCCGGCATGGAATGCGGCATTCGCATCGAAGGCTTCAGCGAATTCCAGGTGGGCGATCTAATCGAATGCTACTCGGTCGAAAAGATCGCACAAAAACTGTGAGGGTTTGCGATTGCGAATCGGCAATCGCAAATCGTAAATCAAATATCGTAAATTTCGAATGCCTTCCCTGAGACTTCAACGAGTGCGCGAATTGCTCAAACGCGCCATTGGCGAAGCGATTCGCCAGGAACTGCCAGTCAATGAGGCCGGCGTCGTCACCGTCAATGACGTGGATGTCTCGGGCGATTTGAAAACCGCCGCGGTGTTCATCAGCATTTTGGGAAGCGCCGATCAACAAAAACGCGGTTTCGCCCTTCTCAACCAGCAGCGGCCTCGCATCCAGGATTTAATGGCCCGCTCGGTCGTCCTGAAATACACGCCCAAACTTCGCTTCGTGATGGACGATTCGGTCGTGCGCGGCAACAAGGTCCTCCAGATCATCGAGGAACTTGAAAAGACCGATACCCATACGACCACGGAGTAGTTTGCGGCGCCCGCAATGGCCTCGCACGAATCATGAAGAGTTACCCGAAAATTATTGACCGAATTCTGGAAGAAATCCGCAACCACCGCACCTTTTGCATCGTCGGCCATGTCCGGCCCGATGGGGATTGTATCGGCTCCCAGCTCGGCCTGGCGCTCGCGCTGAAAGCTGAAGGGAAAAAAGTGACAGTGTGGAACGAAGATGGAATGCCGCAAAAGCTTTCGTTTCTCGATCCTGAAAATCTTTTTCACAAGCCAAAACGCGGCCAGAAATTTGATTGCGTCATCGCGACAGATTGCGCGAGCTTCGAACGCCTCGGCACAGTCGGCCCATGCGTCACCAATCGCAAGCAGTTCATCAACATTGATCATCACGCCAGCAACACGCGTTACGCGGATGTGAATTGGGTCTCGCCGCGCGAACCCTCCAGCGGCGAATTGATCTTTCGCATTCTGAAAGTCGCCAAGTGGCCCATCACGAAGCAGATTGCGGATTGTTTGTTCACCGCCGTCTCGACTGACACGGGGTCGTTTCAGTATCCGAGCACGCGCCCGGGCACGTTCCACGTCGGCGCGGAGTTGGTCACACGCGGCGCGAATCTCGCGAAAATTTGCGATGAAGTTTACCAGTCCTATCCGCTCTCGCGCGCGAGGCTGTTGAAACACGTTTACAGCAATTTCCGCCTGACGCACGGCGACCAGATCGCGTATTTCTGGCTCAAGAAAGCGGACTTCGCGCGCACCGGCGCGGAGGCGGATGATTCGGAAGGATTGATTGACCACATTCGCGCGATTGAGCCCGTGGTGGTGGCGTGCTTGTTTGAAGAATTGAACCCGGATTTAACGCGCATCAGCCTGCGCTCCAAAACCGACAAGGTGAACGTAAACGAAATCGCGGCGCAATTCGGCGGCGGCGGTCACAAAGCCGCGGCGGGCGCGCGCATCCCCGGGAAACCGCTTTCGGTTCAGCGCAAGGTGATTGCGGCGGTTAAGAAAGCGCTGGATGCCGCCAAGTAAACCGGCTTGAAAAGCGCCCATGAAGATTCTTTTCGTGGAGAATCATTCCATCTTTGCAAGACAGGTCATCGATTGCTTTTTGTCGGCGCACGAAGTGACCGTGGTTCCAACTTTAGCTGCCGCGCGAGCGGATTTGAACATGAATCAGTATGACGTTTTGTTGGTTGATTACGATCTCGATGATGGAAAAGGAGAGGAATTGATACGCGAGTTGCGCAAAAAAAGCAGTAAATTGCGAATCATCGGTGTCTCCGCTCATGAACGTGGAAACTCGGCATTGCTCGAGGCGGGAGCGGACGTCATCTGCAGCAAAATGAACTTTGATCGAATTCAGGAAATACTCTGATATGCAAGAATTCTCGGCGCTGGATGGCGCGCTCCTTATTGATAAGCCTTGTGGCCCGACGTCTCACGATGTCGTGGACGTCATTCGTCGCAAGTTCGGCATCAAAAAAGTCGGGCACTGCGGCACGCTCGACCCAAACGCAACCGGTTTGCTCATCATCGTGCTCGGTCGCGGCACCAAGCTTTCGGAGAAATTGATGTCCGACGACAAAGTTTATGAGGGCACAATGAAGTTCGGGGAAGCCACCGATAGTTACGATTCCGACGGCGAACTGACCGGTTCCCTGCCCGTTCCGCCGCTGACGCTGGAAGAATTAAACAAGGCCGGCGAGGAGTTTGTCGGGGACATCATGCAAACGCCGCCAATGGTTTCGGCGATTAAAAAAGATGGTGTGCCGCTTTACAAACTCGCGCGCAAGGGCATTGAGGTGGCGCGCGAACCGCGCCTGATCCACATTTACACCTTTCGCTTTTCGAAATATGAAGAACCGCTGGCCGAATTTCGCCTGGCGTGCACCAAGGGAACTTATGTGCGCAGCGTGGCGCACGAACTTGGCCAGAAGCTCGGTTGCGGCGCGCATCTTTCCAAGTTGCGCCGGGTGGTCTCGGGAAAATTCGACGTCGCGGACGCAAAACCGTTGGACGAGGTGCTGAAGCTTTCTGCGCGTGAACTTGAACAGAGGGTGATTCCGTTCCTGAAGCTGGCAGCGGCGTGACACGTGAAACGTGAAGCGTGACGAATAAGCCAAAAGCGTTGATACTCACATCACGTTTTACGTTTCACGTTTCATGAAACTGATCCGCACCGCCAACGAACTGAACGCCGGCAACCGCAAGGTCTGCCTGGCGATTGGCTTCTTCGACGGCGTGCATCTCGGTCATCAGCAAATCATCCGGCAAACCATCACCGACGCGCGGCAACATGGCGCGCTCGCGCTGGTCATCACGTTTGATAACCACCCCAATACCGTCGTGGCCCCCGCCCGTGTGCCGCCGCTGATTTATTCGCTGTCGCAAAAATTGCGGACCATTGAATCTCTGGGACCGGAGGCGTTGTTGTTGATTCATTTTGACAAAGCATTCAGTCAAAAGACGGGCGAAGCGTTCATCCGCGAATTAGCCGCCGCATGGACCGGCATCCAGAGTGTTTGCGTGGGATCAAATTTTGTTTTTGGTTACAAACGCGGCGGGAATGTGGAACTGCTGAAACACCTCGGCGGGGAATTGAAATTTTCCGTGCACGGCATGGCGGCGGTGTCGCTCGACGGCAAAGCGGTCAGCAGCACGCGCATTCGCGACGCCATTCGCGCGGGAGAATTGGATCTCGCCAGCCAGATGTTGGGACGCGCGTATTCGATTTCCGCACCCATCATGAAAGGCGACCAACTCGGGCGGCAATTCGGATTTCCCACCGCCAACCTCGACGCCGCCGGCCTCGCTCTGCCACCGAACGGCGTCTATGCGATCCACGCGATAGTGCGCGGAAAAACTCATCGAGCGGTGCTCAACATTGGAACGCGCCCAACGCTCGGAGATCCGAATCCGTCACTTCGCGTCGAGGCGCACCTGTTGGATTTCAACGGCGAGCTGTACGGCGAAGAGTTGGAAATTGTTTTTGCGGAAAAATTGCGCGACGAAAAAAAGTTTCCTTCGGTGGACGAGTTGAAGGCTCAAATTGCGCGGGATATTGAACGAGCGAAGGAGATTTTTTAAAAATGGAGCCTCCTAACGTCGGCTGCTACAGTTTGCTCATCGAGCTGCGTACGATTCTTGAACCGCTTAACATCTCGGAATTATTCCCAAAGATTCAACCCCTGGAAGTCGAACTCGGCTGCGGCGATGCTTCGTTCCTGGTCAATCACGCCAAGGCGCATCCCGAGCGTAATTTCATCGGCGTAGAGCGCCTCGGCGGACGCATTCGCAAGCTGGACCGCAAAGGGCGTCGCGCCGGGTTGACGAATCTGCGGGGCGTACGCATCGAGTCGTACTACTTTTTGGAATATCTTTTGCCACCGAAATCAGCCGCCGCGTTGCATATTTATTTTCCGGATCCCTGGCCGAAGCGCAAACATTTGAAGAACCGATTCATCAACGAGCGTTTTCTAGAGATCGCGCAACGCGTCCTGACCCCGGGTGGCATCGTTTATCTTCGCACGGATCACGAAGATTATTTCGAGCAGATGACGACGGTCTTTGGTGCGAGCAGCGCCTTTCGCCCAGTGGAGACACCGATGGAATTAAGCGCGCGGTTGACCGATTTCGAAGAGGATTTTCAGAAACAGGGAGTGCAGACGCGGCGAGCGGCGTATCAACTGATTTGAACGGACGGAAACGAGAACGAAGGAAGCCGCCCTTCTTTGTTCCCTTCGACTCCTTCTGTTAACTAAACATCGATAACCGGTCCGCTTCCCGTGCCCGGACCTTTGGTCGGGCCACCGCCGCGGCGAATTTCGACCCGCGCCTTGCCTGTGCCCGTCATAGAATTCAACACGACTGAAACAATGCTGATGATGAGCGCGCCTTTGAAGGCCGACCAAAAGCTGTCCACCGAAAAATAGGGACTGAGCAAAAATCCGACGAAATAAAGCAGCAACGCGTTGATGACGAACATGAACAACCCGAGCGTGAAGACCAGCAACGGCAGCGCCAGAAACATGATGATCGGCTTCAGGACGGCGTTCAGGATTCCCAGAAGCAACGAGGCCAAAACCAGATAGAGGAGATTTCCGTGGTAATTGATGTGGTGGTGCATGATCAACCCCGCCAACGCGACGGCCAGCGTATTGATAACCCAACTCGCAAGAAATCTTTTCAGCTTTGGTGACATCCGGTTTGAGGTGAAAAGATGAAACACGCTGACGCCAATTACAAGTGGCAAAGCGGGGTGCGCCCGCGCAGTGAGACACTTTTCAAGTCCGCTGGAACCAAACAAAATTCGCCCGGCGAAAGGGCAACTTCCACTGAATTCCCCTCGATCAAAAGCTTTCCTTTCACAACGCCAGCGATCCAGGCTTTGTTGATCTCGAATGCAGGATCCATTCCCGGGGCCGATTGAGCCATTTGAAATTCCTCAATTGTAAAAAGTGGATCGCCCACCAATTCACGATGCTTCTCAGTTTTATCGCCGGTAAATTCCCCGTCCGTCAACGCCGGCTCGAAATCGCTAAAATCAATGCTTGCCAGCGATTCCGCGACGTGCAACTCGCGCGGCTTCTTGTCGAGACCGACGCGGTTCCAATCAAACACGCGATACGTTGTATCCGAATTTTGCTGAATCTCGAAAATCACCAATCCCGCGCCAATCGCGTGGACGCGGCCGCTGGGCAAAAACATCGTGTCCCCTGCCCTGACCGGCACGCGATGAAAACATTCCGCGACGGCGCCGGTTTTAATCTTCTGCTCAAACTCCGCGCGCGTGACGCCGCGTTTCAGACCCACATATAATTCAGCGCCTGGCGCGGCATCGGCGATGTACCACGCTTCGGTTTTGGGTTCGCCTTTCAATTCGGCCGCCTTTTGCGCGGGGGGATGCACTTGCAGCGAGAGTTTCTCCTGCGCATCGAGAATTTTTATCAACAGCGGAAAGCGCCCGCTTGCCGCTTTGGCATCACCGAGCAATTCGCGCTGGTGATTTTCCATGAGCCAGTGGAGGTCCTTGCCCGCCAACGGACCATTGGCGATGACGCTGGCATCGCCGGGGCGATCACTGATTTCCCAGGATTCACCGATGGGAATGTTTGGCGGCAAATGCTTTTTGTAAAGGCGCTCCAAAGCGCGGCCGCCCCAGATGCGTTCCTTAAAAATGGGCCGAAAGGTAAGCGGATACAGCGTACTCATTTACGATTTGCGATGGATGGTTGGCGATTTGTGGGCAAAGGCCGGAATTTCGGGCGAAGGAATTTTGCCGCGACCTCACCATGACTCATAAGCGCCACCTCACCCCATCCCAATGACTCGCTCGCTCCCGCTCGCTCGGCCCTCGCGGGCCTCCGCCTTCGGCCGGATTCCTTTCGCCGCTTCCCAAGCGGCTCAAGTCCCCCGATGGGGCGAGGGAGACGGAAGTCGTCGATTCTATCATGGTTCAGGGGTTCAATGCGCGAATGCGTTGGCGGAATTCTCACGCCGAAGCCGGACCGGCCTGGGGAACATCGCTTTCGGCGGACTCGATTTTTTCTTCGAAATGTCCGAAAGCGCGGAATTTTTCATAGCGCCCTTTCAATCGATCGGCCGGAGACATTTTAATCAATTCTTCCAGGTGCTTGAGCAAATAAGTTTTCACGCTGGCGGCGGTTTTGTCTCCGTCCGTATGCGCGCCGCGGAGCGGTTCGGGAATGATTTCGTCCACGAGTTTTAATTCCAAAAGGTCTTTCGCGGTGATTCTCAGCGCCTGCGCGGCTTTGCCGGCGGCGGAACGATCTTTCCAAAGGATCGCAGCGCAACCTTCGGGGCTGATGACTGAGTAATACGCATTTTCCATGATCAAAACACGGTCCGCCACGCCAATGCCCAACGCGCCGCCGGAACCACCTTCACCAATGACCGCCGCAATGATCGGGACTTGAAACAGCATCATCTCGCGGAGGTTCACGGCGATGGCTTCGGCAATGTGCCGTTCCTCGGCGCCGATGCCAGGATAGGCGCCCGCAGTATCAATCAACGTGATGATTGGGAGGCCAAATTTATCCGCGAGCCGCATGAGGCGAAGCGCCTTGCGATAGCCCTCGGGATGGGCGGAACCGAAATTGCGGAGAATATTTTCCTTGGTGTCCCGGCCTTTTTGCGTGCCGATGACCATGACCCGATGATCGCCGAGCTTGGCGAAACCGCCGATCATCGCGCGGTCTTCGGAATAAAGCCGGTCGCCGTGCAATTCGGAAAAATCACTGAAAGCGAGCCGGACGTAATCGAGGGTAAACGGCCGTTTCGGATGGCGGGCAATTTTGACCCGGTCCCAGGCGGGGAGGTTCAAGTAAGTCTGGCGGATGGTTTCGTCGATCTTCTGCTCCATGATCGCGACTTCCTCGTCCCAACTGATGTCAAGGGAATGCGTCTCGGGATGTTTCTTCAACTCCGCCAGCTTATTCTGCAATTCAACGATCGGCTTTTCGAAGTCGAGTTGATTTTTCATGAGGGGCGAAGGTAGTCGTTTTGAGGGATTCTCGCAATGTTGAATTCCTCGCCCCACGCATGCCTTCTGTACGCCCAAAGAGCCGGACATGACGTCCGGCTCTTAGTGGTGATGAGGTTTATACGCCTTCACCCAGGCGCTCAGAAGGGTAATGCGGCCAACTATTGGTCGCTGTTCGAACCGCATTACAAGCAAAACCTCTCTGCTAACCCTAAACGAACAGCGAAATCTTCGTTCTATATATCAGATGCTTCAGACCTGACATTTGTTCAAATTATTTTTCAAAACCCTAAAATTTATTTCTCAAAGAACTCCGACTTCCGTAATAACCTTTCAGTTACTAGAACACCCTTCGCACGGAAAAGTTGCGTCGTCAAGTGAAGCTGTGTTTTCTTCGAAAAAAACCTGAATCTTTTTTTGCTAATGCTTTTTTAAGCATTTTTAATTACTTCCAGCTTCCCTCAGGTCATCAACCTAGTGCGAAATGGCCGCCCGCGGATTATATTGCTTAATCATGCGTGCGATTTGGAAAGGTTCCATCAGTTTCAGCCTCATCAACATTCCGATAGCGCTTTATCCCGCGACGCGGCGCGAGGAATTAAAATTCCGGTTGCTGCGCGCCAGTGATATGAGCCCGGTGAATTACAAACGTGTCGCCGAGGCCGATGGCAAAGAGGTTCCCTGGGAGCATATTGTGAAAGGTTACGAGTATGAAAAGGGCAAATTCATTGTGCTTAAAGACGAGGATTTCAAACGGGCGGACGTCGAGGCGACGCAGAGCGTGGAGATCCTCGATTTCGTGAAACTTGAGGAGATCGATCCGATTTATTTCGATCGGCCCTACTATCTTGAACCGGAGAAACGCGGCGAAAAGGCTTATGGTCTGTTGCGCGAAGCCTTGAAACAAAGCGGCAAGGTCGGCATTGCGAAAGTGGTCATCAAAACCCGGCAGCATCTCGCCTCGGTGAAACCGGAGAAAAATCTCCTGGTGCTGGAATTGATGCATTTTAGTGAGGAGATTATTGATACGAAGGAATTGAAAGTTCCCGCGAACCCGCATATCGCCGCCAAGGAGCTGGCGATGGCCAGGGATTTAATCGCGAAAATGTCCGGCAAATGGAATCCGGCAAAGTATCAGGATGAATATCGCCATTTGCTGCTGGAAGTGATTCACGAGAAGGTTGAAAGCGGCGGAAAAGAACTGCCCACCCGCGGCAAGGCCAAAAAACCGACCAACGTGGTGGACCTGGTTTCGGTTTTGCAGGAAAGTTTGGAGCACGCGGGAAAAGGAAGGGTTGCCAGGCACAAACAGGGGGCGCATAGACGAAAACTGCGGAAGGCGGCATAAACGCGACATGCACTCGCCCTCGAAAGGGAATCGAGGACGAGGACGACGACGAGCACGAAAAAGATATGGGCCTCAAAGAATACAATGCTAAAAGAAATTTCCGGCAAACCGCGGAGCCGGCGGGCGCCGCGCGCAAAAGATTTGCCGTGGCGAAGGGGCCGTTCTTCGTCGTTCAAAAGCATGATGCCACCCGGTTGCATTATGATTTTCGGTTGGAAATGGATGGCGTGCTAAAATCATGGGCCGTTCCAAAAGGTTTTCCGACTGCGCACGGGGATCGACGCCTCGCGGTTGAAGTGGAAGATCATCCGATTGATTACGCGCGGTTCGAGGGGACCATTCCCGAGGGAAATTACGGCGCGGGCACGGTCATGGTCTGGGACCTTGGCTCGTATGAGGTTTCCGGCAGGGA